>OOAT01000431.1_pt1 | contig 31911 bp, 42 predicted proteins | sample 1671441 | NCBI WGS metagenome assembly OOAT01 (sample SAMN06348157, study PRJEB24527) | human gut metagenome | biome: human gut; feature: ankylosing spondylitis patient; material: feces | host: Homo sapiens | place: China | collected 2015-10 | reverse complement strand
CTCAAGCTTGAACCAGTGCATCGGTCCCGCCGGGTTGCAGTTAAACCACCAGGTCGCGCCCTCAACGGAGCAACGGCCCGTTGCCTGATTGACGAAGCTCTCCGGCATCAGGGCGACCTCATCAAAAAAGGCTCCCGCTGCCGTGATACCCTGTACCAGGTCCTGGGAACCTTCGGCCTTGCCTCCGAAGATATAAAAATAATTGGTCTTGCCGTTTCTGGTGACTTCCAGCATGTTCGGAAATTCTCCGGAGATGTGGTAGATCCAGTGATACCCGCGGCTGGTCAGCATCAGCTTGAGGTTCTGCAGCACATTTCGCTTGAAGGAGCTTATCGTCTTCCCCGCCATGATGAAGTTCTGGCCGTCATACTTTGACATCGCCCACATCACATAGGACAGGCTCATGCTGACGGTCTTTCCGGAACGGATCGCTCCGTCCGCGATAATGCCGACTGCATCCTTTACCGGGCTCTTGTCCGCCCACCAGGTGAATATCTGACGCTGTTTCCTCGAGAATGGCTGAAACTTAAATATCGGTCGTTTCTTCTTCATCATCTCCGTCTTCTCCTTCCATTGCTCCCGGATCCCAGTCATCCGTAGCGGATTCGTTCAATGCATCCAGGAATCCGTCGTCCTCCGGCTCTTCCTCCACATCGGTTCCCAGCTTCGACTTGGTCGCTGCCATGCGGAGCTGCTGCTCTTCCAGATCGATATCCGACTTGGAGGTCTGCCCCAGAACATCCTTGATCGCCACATACGCTTTCACGTTCCCCGCCAAGGCCTCTTTGATCATCGCCATGTTGACCGCTGATTCCAGGGTGGAGTCCAGCCCCATTGCCTTCAGGATAGGCGTCCATTCCGTGCTATCTATTTCTGTCGTGAGAAGGGCGTTGAGTGTCCTCCGGAAGTCCGCTTTCCTGCGTCTGGCTTCCCCGGATGCCTTGCCGCCCGCTCTCCCACGTTCTCTTGCTTCGCTCTTGGTTCGTACAGGTTTTAAGTTTTCATTGTTGGCCACTCACCTCACCTTCCAATCTGTCTGATTTTGGGTAAAAGAAAAGAGCCACGCGGTGGTGGCTCCTTTCTACTCTATCTACTTATATTGAAAACATCTTCCAGCCAGCAAAAATAAACTACCCTTCCTCTTCCTTTTCCTCTTGTTCTCCAATATTTTTTTTCACAAGTTCTATTCCTTTATAAATATTATAAACATTGAACATTTGATACAAATTAACTGCAAAATTTTTTATTTCATAAAAAAGCAAGAAACAGAACCCAAAATATATGAGCATGAGAATAAATGCAACCGAATTTGCTCTTACTAAATTATCTAATATACAAAATTCATTCGGAATTGCCGGCATAATAATCAACAATACAATGTTCATCATAATTTCTATCAAGAAAAGAATTATCAAATGCAGAAAAGACTTATTGCTTACATTCAGCAGATTCTTTTCACTTAATAACAACGCCCATATTACTGTATCTGTCATTAGCGCTTGAAAGATCGAATATGTTCCAAATACAATTGCAATCAACGCTAAAGAAGTATTATTAATTACATCTACTGCATTAGTAAACAATTCTACGGTATCACTCTTATATACTATAACATATGCTGCTATAGCTGCAAGCGTGATAGAAACCACATATTGAACCATACTTTTTTTATTCAATTTTATCTCTGACATTGATTGAATCAATAATCTGTCTAATTTTCTGTTTGATCCAATCTCTTTTAGGTTTTCAATGGCCTTCTCATACATTAACTATCACCAATTCTTTTTCTTCCTATATTCATCATATAAAATAATATTATTCGGGCTTTCCACATTCAATGATTTAAAGCTCTTTTTATATGACATTATTTCATCGAATGCTTCATCTAATTCACCCGAGACCTCAATGTCATTTACACTAGAAATTTCATTATCTTTAATGGTTCCAGTTCGTTTACTACTCCCCTTCTCGGAATCATCTTTATATTTCACTTTCATTTTTGTCTTTACTAGGCCCTCTGTTTTTTCTATAACATCTGCAACCCCATCTTTTGACTGCGGTGAGGGAAAAACCATTCTTCCGCCTTTACTTCTAATTACCTTTCTTATCGCTTCATCAATTCCACCAAAAATAGGATCATAATCCCACTCAGAATTCAACGGATAGAATCGGAACGATAATTCTGTTATTTTCTCAACATCTTCTAATACTTTTTTTACACTTTCAGAAGTTTTTATTCCTGTAGCCGTCACTTTAGCGTAGGGTAATAATTCCATATTCATTTCTTTTCGTTCTTTATTTATCCTAAGTGCATATTCTCCTAATATATATTTAAAAGACGTCTTGAAGCTCCTGATATCTGGACTTCCACTCTGATTTTTTACTATAACCATTCTATGATTTTTCAAAAAAATCATAAATATTGAATAAGGGGATGACGGAAAATGTTTATCAGTTTTTCTCAACCCTGCTTCCGTATACTCAGACATAACATCCAGTATAGTATCTTTTATAATAATCCCCTTTAAAACTAATTCTCCGTTCATTTCTACAATCTGACAATCTTCAAACAAAAATCTCGTATTTTCGGATGCCGGTCGAATTATACCACTTTGCAACGCAGGTAAAACGATGTCATCCATTCTTTTTAATAATGGTTCCTCCTCTTTTCCGAAAACTACATTCAAATCTGCTATTGTCATTTGTTTCTCTGCCATATCGCACTCTCCAATCCGACATTTTTTTACATTATACCACATGTCGTACTGAAAATGCCATAACTAGTAGCTAACTACCATATGTTTATCTGTGTTTGCATTATAGAACATTCGTTCGTTTATGGCAAGCGTAATCATCACCAAAATTTCATGCTCTTTTTCTACATGCAAAAAGGCACCCTTTTTCAAGGATGCCCTGCATACCTGGAATGTCTGGGTGGAGAATCCCGAAACCAGGTATTTCAGATGTACTGGATCGCTCCAGTATATGATATATCCGCTATCTGATATCACGGATTCAGGCATATCGCCTAAAAGGCAATCGCCAATATTGCGGAGACTGGATTTGAACCAGTGACCTTCAGGAATCGAACCCGACGAGCTTCCAGACTGCTCTACTCCGCGAACCAGGACGGAAGGACTTGCACCCTCGACACGCTGATTAAGTATCAGCTGCTCTGCTTACTGAGCTACGCCCTGATAATTGGCGACCGCTCTGCCTAACGGCCGCCCACGTATACCTTCACTTGAGGAGGATGTAGGAAGCCGCCGGGCTGTATGCCTTTGGCTTCAGGTTACACTATAACATTTTGAGTCGGGACATTTGGGACATTCGGGACAAACTTTTATTTTTCATCCATAAATCTCTGATATTCTTTCTTTACACTGTCCGCTGTTGCTCGTCTCCCCATCTTAATCGCCACTTCTCCCCATGGCAGCTCCTCAAAGATGCGATACCGGATGATCCGCTGCATCCTCTGCGGGATCGTAAGCATCCAGGCATCCACCTCACGCTTGATCCGCTCCGCGTTCTGGATTCTGGTCTTCAAGATCTCCTCTCTGCGGTCCAGTTCGTCCGGATCTTTCACAATCGGATAAGCCAGACCTTCGATGTGGTAGCTTTTCTTCGTATACGGAAACTCATGAGCAGAGCCGGTCACCCGGTCCTGCTCAATCCGCTTTCTGTTCTTTTTAAGCTTCCGGATGTCTTCCTTCGCTTCCTTCACCAGCTCACAGGCATCTATGTACTGTTTCAGAATCTCCTTGTCCATTGGAATCACCTCCTCGCCATCTCGGATCCGGGCAAAGGCTTGTCCCCATGTACGCTGGGTGCGCTGCCGACCAGCTATGTCTGCCCTTATCCTCACTCATAGCCGCATACTCTGTCTCTTGGTTTTTCTTTTTCAACGCCTTCGCAACTTTTTCATCCCACTGGGTTCTCATACTCATTTCACCTCATACTTCACACCATACAGTTCATATGTTTCATCCCGGTATTTCCGGATATCTGCATTCTCGTCCCCGCAGATCCGATTCACCTCCGCCACGACCGCCTCAGAGAACTGAAGGAGCTTTGACCGGTGATCATTCTCATCCCTAACACCTTTCCAGTGAAACTTCTCACACAGGATCCGTGCCGGTACTGACATCAGAAGCGCCAGAACTTTCTCGATCCGTTCTTGCTCATTCTCTCCGGACATCTCCTGTTCTCGCTGTTTCCATTCTTCTTGGATGTGTTCATCAATCTCCTTCGCGATCTCCTCTTTCATTTTTTCCTTGGCATCCAGAACCGCCTGACGCTTCATGGCTTCGATCTGCTCCAGCGTGAACTGGTATGTAATCCTGCTGACTGACTCCCGTTCCATCCGCCGTCTCTCCGCTCTGGTCATCATCACCACCGCCGCCCTTTCTTATCGACCAAAGTCACTTTTCCGAGGACCCGCACATGACAGATCACACTCAGCGCCTTTATCATCTTGCGGAACATTATGATCTCCTCCGGCGGCCGATCTGCTGCCTTGATTGCTCTGGCCGCCGTTGGATCCGGATAACCCTCTGCATTTCTATCTTTCATCCTCATCATTCCTTCTCATAATTTCAGTTTTCCATATCAAGCTCTTCGCAAATTTCCTCGTAATACCTCTTTTCATCCGCAAAATGATCGTACACCATTTCCTCTACCATCATTTTGGCATCATGCTCACACATTTCCTTGCCGGTCAGCAAGTCCCCGTATGTATCGAGCACATTCGATGTTGTAAACCAATCTCCCTCTGAATCTCTAAACAACGCCACTATGACTTTTGGATCATCTCCATGATGCCCGAACACAAGCGTGTGAACCACTGTGCCGGATGGTTCTTTGTTCTCTACCCACTTTTTCATAGTATCCTCCAAATCTTAATTTACCGCCTTATAAATAAATGGCAAAAACAGAAACCACATAATATTATCTACTGTTCTCGGCTGGATTTCGCCGTACAGTAACAGCTCTAATCCCATCCAGATCAAAGCCAACACTGTCCACACATATACAGCTTTTAATGTTCTATCCATTAACCTTTCTCCATCAAATCTTAATTTGATACAGATTCATATGATTCTTTTAAATTTTCATAATCACACGACTCCATAATTTTTGCCATCACCGCAACGGCCATTGTGTTTATTTCGTGCATGGTTTTTCCCAACTTGACACCTTGCGGCATCACTGCGCTGTTACGAATTACTGCAAATAGCGCCAACTTATATTTTTCTTCTTGTGACATCTCATCCTCCAAATCTTAGTCTAATATATCATCAAGGGTTTTTAGCCCTAGCTGCATCTTATTCCAATGCGCCAAGGCAAGATACTGCGATTTAAAATCGAGACATCCGCCTCGTCCGCAATTAGGGCAGAAAACACTCCATTCTTGTCCCTTTGTTACTTTGAGTTGCAGCATCCCGTAATATACGCTATCTGCTGCTGTCGGCTCATGGTCTATGCACACGCACGTCTCTATATGGTCTACCTTCATTTGTCATCACCTCTCAAGTCCTACTCTTCTTGATAGATTGCCTGCCCGCACATCGGGCAGAAGTGATAGCATATCTTCTTAAAATCTCCATTAAGGTTTTCTGCACCACATGCCGGGCAAACATATTCATCGACATGTATCTCATTTACCTTCATAGGGATCTGTTTGGACAGTGCGTTTAGTATCAAATGCGTTTCCTTTTTATCGATTGTAACTGTACAATCAATTTCTGCTTTTCTGCATGATCTTATATAGCGTACAACTCTGTAAATTTCGTCCACAATCTCTGCCTCCAAATCTTAATTTTCTTCCATCTCTGCCCTGTATGGTTTCGGCAATGGCATCCATGCATTCACAAACATATACTGGCTAACAAGTGATTCTGTCTCATCACCAATAAAAAATGCTCCGCCCTCTTCGTCCTCGTCATATCTTCCAATGGCTGGGACTGAGAAGTCGGGAAACGAGAGCAGCACATAATCACCAGGTTCCGGAAACCTCTCTGTTACCGGGATCCACCTGTGCTTCTCCCTCTCTTCCTGCAATTCCGCAATCGCCCTGTATGTCTGGCTCTTCTCAAAATCATTGACGCTTTCCACTTCTTCCGGACTTAATCCTGTATCTTCATAATCTTTCAACTTCCAGAGCGCCCCGTAGAGCTTTTCCCAGACTTTTTCTGTAAGCACTACGCCGGGCTTCAAGTCGGACCACGGGACGTCCCGCAGGCACCAATGACCACTATCTTTCTTTTCCGTCAGTCTCACCGCTTATTCCTCCCAGCTGTTCTTTCAGACCTTTCAGTTCGCAAGCTCCCGTGCCGTAAATGCTTACGTTTGCCCAACTGCATCTATCGCAATCATAGTCCTCGCCACGTTTCATCATCTTCTGGCACTCCGCATAATCCCTCTCCATCTCCTCCGACACATGGATCCGGATTTCTACATGCGGTGCCGGAAATAACTTAATCTTCTTCATCGCCATCCTCCTTATCCCCACCTGCTATCTCCAACCATGACACACTTTCACATACGCCACTCTGTAGTCTCACATGGGCGAAATTGCTGAAGATTCCAATCACAGTTCCTTCCCGCAACACACCGGTCTTGCCATTTCCAGAGGTCTTGTGATTGCCCTTTTGTGTCTGGACCATGATGATATCACCAATCTTTATCTGCCCGCGGATACTTGCGATCTGCTGCGGCTTGATCGCTTCCTGCATATACCGGGCGCAGACCTCCGTCCGGCTAAGTTCTGTGCTACGTTTTCTTGCTGGCACGATTTCTCCACCTCTCTATCTTTTCCTCGTATGTGCCTTTGCCATGCTTCAGGCCGCCCAGGACCATCTTCCGGATACAATCCCAACGCATACAAAGTTCAGGTGTCCAAATGCCCTCATCACCTTCTTCATACAAGTCCACTTTCCATATGCTGTCACGGATCGTCCCTCTCTGCCAGTATTTATTGACCTGTTGAGACGGGATTCCTGTAAAGCGGTATACCTCACCGGCTGTTAGATCCGCGCATATGATCTCTCCAGTTTGAATATCTCTCAAGGTGTACCTGTGTTTTCCACTCTTCTCCATATCAGCTTCCCGCCTTCATCAACAGCTCATAGGCCCGGAGCATCATTCTGTGTTTTGTATAATACTGCGGCTGAGACTTGATCCAATATTCTTTCATGATATACAGTTTCTGCTGTACTTCCCTGATCATGCCGTCTAATATCTCCTGATCATACTCAATCAGTTGTTTCTCAGGTTCTTCATTCGCATTATGTATTTTCTCGATCTCGACATTGGTGCATTCCTCCTGCTGCTTTTCGGCAGCGGCTTCACCACCATTTGGCAGCGCCGTCGGCTCTTTCTGTTGCGACGTCGCAACACATTTTTTCGAGATCTGGCAGGCATACGCACACGGGTTTGCGCACTGCTGGCAGCATGGGACCGGCTCACCGGTTCCTACTTTACGTTCCGCAAGGTCCAGATTCACAAACTGGCAGCTCTCTCCGATTTCCTGCCTCAGAGTCTCCACCATTCCGGATCCGACCATTGCACACGGAAACGGATTTCCCATTGTGGCCTCCACACAGTAACAATATTCCTGCCGGATTCCACACTCCATATGGCAGTTAAAACAGCTGTATCCCCGGCCATCACCTTTACAGCCCGGAGTAGATATGAGGCTGTCCGGCGGATAAACTGTTTTCGGCAGTCCATACGCGGATATCACTTCTTCCGGCTCCCCGATCAGGTCCTCTGCACTGACCGTAAATGCCGTGGTTGAGGTCACCGCTTCTGTCGGTGCTGAATTCTCCGCTGCTGAAGCTCCCGTTTCTGCTTCACCCAGCTCCGGAAAATCTGACAGACTTAGCTGCCCCGGGATCTCAAAGTATGGGATCTCCTTTGGCCTTCGGAGATCACGGATCTCACGCACTGTCATGTCCGGTGTCACCGCGCTCATCTGCTCTGCATCCAGGGACAACATCTCCTGCAGCTGTGCCTTGCTGTATTCCCGAAACTCTTCCGCAAGGATCGGGCTGTTGCCACCTACGGAAAACTTGTCATTCCGGGTCATGTATCGGCTGGCCGTCGATTTGCTAAAACCGAACCGATCCGCTGCATAATCCCACACATTCTCATATCCGGCTTCGCGATACAGTTCTTTATCCCGGATCACCTTGAGGTAATGCCCCACGGCGATCACGCTGCGGGCCGCATCCTTCAGACTGGCGCGAATGCTGGTCCCCGCCTCTTCAAGACTCACGTCCAGAAAATAACTTTTCCCCGAAAGATCCATTTCTTCCGGTCTTCTTGTGTTCTCTACATCCTCCATCTTCTCACTCCTGCGCTTTTTCCTTCCGTTCCCGGAAAAGCATTGAATCATAGTCATACTGACGCTGCTCAAAGTTTGCGAAACGGTTTGCGGACTTCTTCTGAGCGGTCTGCGGATCCTTGGCGGCCATTCCCTGCCTCTGGTCATTATCCTGACGTTCCCAGTTACGCACTAACGCCTTCCAGTCCTCAATCTTGTCATTGCCGATTTTCCAGCCTTTTGCAGCGTAATAATTAACAAAACGCTCTGCATCCACATGCGTATATCCCATTTCCCGGCAATATCCATTCACATTCTCCGGGGTGGGTGGCGCGAAGCGCTTTTCTTTAACACCCGCAAGGGTGTTTTCTTTTAAATCATTATCATTAACATTATCATTATCAGCTTTTTTTGTTTTCGTTTGCTTTGATTTGCTTTCATCAAAAAGCATTTGCTTTTTTTGCTTTTCGGAATTGGAAGCTTTCTTTGGTCTCCCTCCAAGCTTTCCGGCAGCAGATCTGTTTGCAATCGTTTTGCTGTATTTTTCTTCATCTTTACGGAACTGAGTGCGGATCTGAGCAAAGGCAACCCGCGCTCCAAGGTCCATCTCTGGAAGTTCCTTATCTGACTGGTAACGCATGATCGCGAGAAGCAACTGGCTTCTGTTTTCTTCGTCCAGCTCTTCGATCATGTCACCCCAGTCGGTGTACATCAAAAAGCTATTTTTGGTCACGACCAGCCTCCTGTTCTCGATAATTTTCCCGGCGTCAACGGCCAGAACGCCGGGATCCCTGTGACATGCCTCAGAATGAGGAAATAGCCGCTTTATGAATCTTTATCCGATGATCACGATCCGGCTTCTAATCTCTTCCGGCATCTCTGCAAGCGCTGCTCTGAAGTACTCTTTGATGCTGTCCACTGCCTCGTTCTTCCAGATACCTCCCTCAGCTTCCACAATCTTAAAGGCCGGCTTTCCCTGGTCGCTGAGCCGGAACACGAACTGGCTGTGCGGCTGCTTCACTTCCTGGAAGGTACGGAACGGAACCAGATCCACAGGATTCGGGACGATCACGTCTGCCTTGGAAGCGACTCCCACATTCATGGTTGCCATCTGGGTTCTGCCATCGTCAGAATATGTCGTGTTGTTCTTCTGCTCTACATTGCCTGCAAACTTCATGATTGCTTCCAGATCCGGTGTTGTCGCAAAGTTCGACTGGACCGCGATCATAAACTCTTCCTGGTCGTACCAGGCGCCAAAGCGGTACTCAGATGTCTCTGCCTCACATAAGAACAGGCATTCTCTCTTTCTCTCAGAATCAAGGAACGATACCAGGCGTACCGTCTTCGGACCATCGATCTGGATCACCATCTTCTTGCCGTCAAACTCCTCAGAACACGCGGCAATATAATCCACCATAGCAGACAGGGACGCCGCCCCGATTGCACTGGCTCTCTTCGGCGCTCCGTAACGCTCCAGGCGTTTATTCGCATATGTCTCACCGCAGATCTCGAGGACCTGCACTTTCTCTGCGTCGTTTCCGAGATTTACTACATACTGTAACGCTTCTTTTAATCCTTCTAACATTTCACCTCTCCTCTCATGCTCTTAAGTCGATCGGACCTTTCCGTTCCTCTTCCAGGATTTCACCGGTCTCTGGATCAAAAGGCTTGTCCGTTTCTGCGTTCCGCTCCACCGCGGTATATACTGCCACCTGGGAACAGTTGTTATTGTGTTCTGACATCTCAATCCTGCCGGACCGGGCATCCTGTGCAATAAGGAACAATGATTTTCCTTTGCGGAATCCCGCAAGCTTTGTCTTGATATCAAATTCTACGTTGATGCCGCCTGCATCGTTCGGCTTAAACTTCAGGTTGATCGTCATTCCCCTGGATGCCTCCGAATCCATGTTAGGATCCATGATGTTCCGCCCGATCTGGGCCAGCGCATGTCTAAACCGTTCCGCCAGCTCACCTCCGGCGATGGAATCAAATGTGATCTTTGCCATTTATGTACTCACCTCCCCTCTCTGGCTGAACTTATCAGTTCCCAAAGAACGCCGATGCCATGTCCATCTGCGCGTTTTCTGCCTGCTGCGCTGGTTTCTGTACCGGCGGCGGAGTTACCGGCTGTTCCTGGGCCGGGATTGCGGCCTGCGGTTCTGCTGCTACAGATACGTCCGGCGAGGTAAGGAACGCAGTCTCTTCCGTTCCAGCCTCTTCCTCGCTGTAAAGTCCGGAGAAGTTTTCCGGGAATGCTTCACGCAGCGCCTGCACCAGTGCAACCTTCCGAATCATTGTTGCCGGCTTCTTGGACCACTGGCTGTTTAACGTGCCATCCTTCTTTCTGGCTGCGTACTCTTCGAAAGACACCTCGCTGCGGTACGAATGGGAACGGTCCTTCCGGTATACTTCCGCATAGCCGCCCACAAGCGTTTCCTCCGGAAGTTTTAAGGTTCCCTTCCGGTAGATCAGCTCCTCACCGGATAAGACGATCACTCCCGCTTCGAAGCCGTCAAAACCAGGAGTTTTCTCTGCGCGTTTCATGAACGCTTCCTTGCCGACTACCATGGTCGCCGGTTCATTGCCGTACTTAATACAGTACGCTTCCTTTAACCACGGGTTCAGTCCGGCGTACTTGCAGAGATTGATAAACATCACGATCTCCTGGATGGACACGCGTTCCTTATCTCCACTTACAAGATAATCACGGACTGTCTGCGGGGTCAGAACGACCTTTTCCCCCGCGACCATAAATTCTGCTTTATTCTCCATGCTCTGCGGCTTTGCCGCTAAGTTGTTTCCTACTGCCATCGTTCATTTCCTCCTTATTGTCTCGGTACCGGCTCGAACCGGATCCCGGAATCATTTAAGAACTTCTTTAATTTCTCCATCTGAGATTTTGTCACATATACGCGGAAATCCAGGGCGCATACCGGTTCTTCTTCCGGAACTGTCTTCTGTTCCACCGCTATTTTCGGAGCTTCCTGCGGGGCCGGCTTCTGCTCCGGCGCTGCTTCTTCCTTCTTCCCGGCCTGGATCAGCTTCTCTGTCTCTGCTTTCTCCTTTACCTCCCGCTCTGCCTTCTGTCTGGCGCGCTCCGCTTCATACTCCTGTCTTTTGCGTTCTGCCGCCTCCAACCTGTTCTTTACCGCCAGGGCCGCGCCGATGTCATAAGTCTTTAAGAACTCTGCTTTCATGTCGACCACATATGGGCTGTCCGTATCGTTGAGGAGCGCAATGCCCTCAGACACCCTCTGGATCATTGCTGAGATCTCTTCCTTGATCGACTTCATTGATGTCGATACATTCAGATATGACGGCTTGATCACACGCTCAAACGGAAGATACTTCTCCAGGTCAAAGATGTTCGCATCATAGAACTCGCGGATCTTCGCTTCCTTCATCTTGCGCTGGCGGCTTTCGTAATCTTTTACCTGACCATCGATGTTGCTGATCGCCTTATCGATCAGAACCGTCAGAGACTTGATCTCTGAGCTGAATATCTCATAAGGTTCCAGCATCTGTTTCCGGACCGATGACCGTTTCCCCTCCAGGGCATCCTTAAGCTTATTAAGCTTTGCCCGGTCATCCTTGGCATTCTTGATTGAATCATCATTGTAGACAGATGCCGCATATTCCGCAGTCCGGGTCTCGATCTCTGCCTTCAGATCCTCATAGTTCCAGTCAATTTTTTTGATGAACCCATCTTCCACCGGGTTGTAAATCTTTAATTCCACTCTATATCCTCCTTATATTGCTGGAAGGATCAGATCCGGACGCCGGCCTGTGACCACGCAGTCCCAGAACCTCTGCTCTGCATCAAGTAACTCCCGGATATCCGCCTCTACTTCCTTCCGTTCGATAAAATAATGCCGGACTTCGATATGCAGCTCTCCGCCCCACTCGCTCTTGAGTTGTGCTTTCAGAACTGCGAAATCATATTCCGTCACTGCCAGATAGTGAAGCACCTGGCAGTAATAGTTGTCCGGGATCCTGCCCTCCCAGTTTCTCCTCTGGGAGCTTTGTAAAATGTTCGTTGTCTTGATCTCCAGGATTCCATGCCGCCCCTGCCTGTCCATCAGTTCCCCGTCAAGAGATGCATGCATCCACGGGAAGTTCGGATTCAGGAACATATTGTTCTCGTCATAAAGAACCTGGTATTCCGGGAAGTCCAGGGCAAATAGTCCACGGAGATACTTCTCCGCCTCAGTGCCGTACCGGACATATTCCTTATCAGAAATATCTGCCGGAAGCACCAGACCCATCTTCTCTTCCCAGAGCTGCACGTTATCCTTGTGTGGGCTCCTCCCAACACATGCTGCGGCATCCGATCCGCCGATGTGGTTCTTTCTTGCGTCAAGCCAGGCGGCCCGGTCTGGAAGAATGCACTTTTCGGCAGACATCAGGCCTCCTTTTCCCCCTTCAGCTCTTTCATTATTTCATCTGTAATCGCACACGCACTCTCCTTAATTGCCTGGTTGACCGCATTATCTATACGCTTGGCAAGCTCTGCCATTGCCGCAGCATAGCCAAGCTTGGTTTTGTACACCGCTCCAAAGGTACTGACAATCCATTTCGCGACATTATTCGGGAGATCCTGCACGCATGTATTTCCTGTTCCGATTGCGCACGCTTTATAAGTTGTGCTGTCCTCAGTTTTCTCTTCTTTAGTAAGCATAAGTCCCATAAAGAACTCGCCTGTAATTTCATCCTTGTTTTTGTCGTCCTCAATCATTACTTTTACCATCTTGATTTTCTCCTCTTTCTCCTCTAAAATAGAGGTGTAAACTTTTTACATGTGATCCCCTCGGAGTTGCCGCTCCGCTATGGGGATCTTTTTAAATTAAAATCCCGAATCTTACAACCATACAGCCGAGGACATACACCATTCCCAGACTTGCCAGGCCGCCGATCACGCTGCCAGCCTTTTCCATCACATCAAACAGTGTTGACTGCCTCTCGATCCGGATATGGATCTCCTTGAGGACCGCGCCTTCCTTGTGCATTTCGGACATATGTACTCCCCGTGGATCACTGCAAACCGGGATATATTCCAGATCCGGTTGCATCGCTGACAGAGTGCCTGTCGTCCTTTTATTGATCTCATGCATCTATTTCACCTCCTTTTACAGCAGGATAAATTCCTTGATTTCTTTTGATGTAAGCTCCCGGCCCAGGAGCACGGACGCTGCCTGGAGCGGGGTGAATTTCAGTACAGTTGCGATTTTCTGCATCTCATCCAGGGAATAAGTCTCTGGCCGGTGGTACTTATTCTGGATCGTTTTCTTCGTTACCCCGACCTTAACAGCCAGAGCGGCATCATCGATTGCCAGCCGCTCCTTATTCCCCGCAATACATGCGCGAACGATCCGGTTCCGCTCTTCCTGCATACTTGGTTTTAATTTTGGCATACTCTCCCCCCTTTCTCGTTCGTATTCTTGCTTCCACATCTCCATTGCGTTATACTCCTTTTACAGGCTCCTGCCAGAGTCAAGTATAGAAAGAAGGTACAATGGTATGAAATCTAAGATAATAAGGATCCCTGTTTCTCGATCTGAACGTGAACATAACATCCATGGCACCGGATATGTTCCTTGTAATGTCAGCGATCGTTGGTTACAATTTTCTGACACCTACGATAAGGAACTCAACTTGGTATTTGCAGATGTTATGACACTGGATCATAACGAAAAACCGAAAAAGATATGTACCTTATGCCTCGACATCAACGAGTTAAAAGCCGAACTGGCAAAAATCAAACCTGAGTAACATATTCTTTCAGGATCTCCTGGTAGTACCCCTGCACGGTGGCAATATGCTTTTCCTTCAGGTTAAGCATATTCCCGCGCAGGTTTATATTTTTTAGAGAAACTGTCTTCAACCTCTGGATGATTTCTGTCTGTTCCTCTTCCGGAACTTTCCGCTCGGTTAAGTCTCTTCTTATTTTTCCTAACATCTGGAACCAGATGGTTGTCATCGGTCTCACCTCCCCCTGCTCCAACAGCATTCTAATTCTCCATCAACGGCAGAATGTCGTTCTGTTTTAACAAGTCATACAAAAACAAACGTCCCTTTTGTGTCCAGTAGGCATGTTCCTTTGCATGCTGAACTCCATTGAAATCTGCGTAATTATGTGTTTTAAATTTCAAATATCCATTTCCCTGATACTTTGCATACAACACCCAGGTGTCACCCTGTTTAAACTGAACCTTCAATTCATGGAGAATTGCATTGAATCTCTTTGCTGACATTCCATAATCTTTTGCAATTACAGTCGTAGCAATTAGGTCTTTACACTGAAGAATCAGATCATAATAAGAAGCTTTCGGCTGTAATTCCTCGATTACCTTCTGCTGCTCCTCAATCTGACCGCCAAGGAATTGACAATGTTCCTTCAGGTTGTTAATCGTCTGATCCGCCATGCGCAACGCTCTAGCAAACACCTGCTCCGGGGTATTCCAGGCTTTTTCCAAGTTAATAAAATACTGGCGCAATTCTTTTCCTTTTTCAGTTCTCTGCAGCATACAGATCTGTTTTGCCATATCAATAGACAAATCGTAATCCTCGACTTCCCTTTGAACTTCCCGGCTTCCTTCGATTTGAACCCGTACTTTTTTGTGCGGGGTTGAAAAATCATCCCCTGGAACAAATCCGTAACCGGAATATCTTTCGAACCATTTGCTAAAACGTTCTGTTCCTTTGGCTCCATCTTCCTGTGATAATAAATCATATAAGTCTCTTGCCGACACAGTCGGCTCTCCAGTTCCATATGTAACTTTGATTAAATCAGTCATGTTACTCACCCCTTCCACGTTTTATATGAGATTTACTCTCTTTTTTCATTTTCTATTGCAAACAACGACAACTGCTCATACTCTGGAATTTTTACAAAATCTGTTGGAAGACGGATTCCGTGCTGCTCACAGATAAGAGAGGCCATCTCAGCTGATTTGTATGGAGCGCTACCCTGTTTATCCATTCTGCTTGCCAACGCCTGGATCAGCTTTGCTACTTCACCAGGATGCTCCGTAAGTAAACGCTGTGGTGTCCCTTCCATTTCATGGAAACGGTTAATATATCGAGCCGTAAATTCCGTTCCTTTCTGACCAGTCATCTTGTGAGCGATAAATTCGCACCCCTTTTTTGTGACCAGGAAGCACGGAAGCGTTTTATTCTGATCCGTAATATATGTAGATTCCTTGAAAAAATCGGTAAACGCAATTTTGCTTTCACCTAACTGCTGTACATACTTACGAATGTCACGCAATAAATCCGTATGTCTCTTTCCACACCACCCTGCGGCTTCCATTGATGTGATGGTGATTCTGGTTAATTCATTCACGTTATTCACCTTTTTTGGTTTCTTTTAGGAAACTTTTTCCGCAAAAAAAATATTCATTATATCTGAATCCTGCAAGTCCAACACATTAACGATTGCCATTATCTCTTTTCTATCAAACTCGCTATCACCATACATTTTTCGATAAAAGGCTGTTCTACTTATATGTATTCCCTGCATCTTCAGCTTGTAAATCACATCTTTAATACTCATGCCTTCCGATGTGATTTTTGATTTTAAAAGTAATCCATTCAAAACATCACCTCCAAAAGTTTCTTTTAGGATACTATTTTTATACCACCTTTCCTTCTTATCGTCAAGCCTTTTTGTTTATTAAAAGAAACTTTTTTTGTTTTTTAGCTTTAAATGTTGCAAAAAGGAAACTCTCGTATTATAATATACTTAATCAATGAAAGCGAGGTCGCCATATGGATAACAGACTATACGAACGGCGCAAAGAACTCGGTCTTACTTTAGAAGATGTAGGGAAAATTGTTGGTGTAACCAAAAGCACTGTAAAAAAATGGGAAAGTGGCTACATTGAAAATATGAGACGTGACAAAATTGCACTTCTTGCTAAAGCCTTAAATGTTTCTCCTCTTTATATCATGGGAATTGATGCTGGCCCTGACCAAGTAAATGATGAAGACTATATTAATTTTCAACTAGAATCGAATACAGTTGAGCCTGAACCGGATTATTATCTTAATAACGAAACGCGAAAAGTTGCACAAGAAGTATATGAAAACCCAGAACTACGCGCTTTCTTCCACGAACCTGGAAAAAAATTATTGGTTAATTATGTACAACTTTCTGATGTAAATAAGAAAAAAGTAATTAGCTACTCTGAAAATCTCTTAAAAATTCAGCAAATGGAAGAAGAGCAACTGCATTTAATACCTGATGCCGCCCATGATCGTACAGACGTAGAAACGACCGATGATATGAAACAAAATGATGATGCCATTATGGAGAATAATTCCTTCTGGAAAAAATAGGGGGATTGATCAACTTGACCTATGATGAACTTTTAATAGAAGCAGACAGCAATGGGCTGACTGTTAAAGAGGCTCCTCTACAAGCCAGTGATGGAAGAATTAAGGGACGTCGGATTGCCATCCGAAAAGACATTCCCACCCAACGCCAGAAAGCCGATGTCCTGGCTGAAGAGCTTGGACATTACTATACTACTGTTGGTCGTATCGTAGAGCAGCACTCCATCTCTGATCGAAAGCAGGAATACGCAGCCCGGCTCCGCGCCTACGACCGCCGAATCGGACTTTCCGGAATCATTTTGGGATACCGCAAACACTGCCACAACCTTCATGAACTGGCAGACTGCCTGGAGGTATCTGAGGAATTTTTAAAAGAAGCTTTGGAATGTTACCGTGAAAAATACGGCTGCTACACAGAGCTGGATGGTTATGTGATCATGTTTGAACCTCACTTGGCGGTGATGGAAAAGATATAGAAACCGAAAATACATAGAAGGAGAATCTTATGAGTAAACCCAAAAGTACATCTGATTTGTTCGAGCACAAATCAAAAGCTCTGCAAAAAATAGACGATTATTTAACAAATCTCATTCAGTCTGATGAGCCCCGAGATAATGGAAAAGCCGACAAGCTCTGCTATTGGTTAAACGACTGGATGAACTTCTTATCATTCGAAAAAGATTTCTCACCCAAAAGTCTCCGCAGATATAAACGCGGTGAAATTATAAAGATACATTTAGGCTTCAATGTGGGCAGTGAAGAGGGTGGCCTTCATTATGCTGTTGTGTTAGACAAAAACAATGCAAAATCCTCACCTGTTGTTACTGTCGTTCCCCTTACTTCTGTAAAACCCCATACGGACACTACAAATTTAAAAAATGGAAGTATTTTTTTAGGGAACGAACTTTTTACCAATTTGAATTCAAAGATATCTATGGTTGATCGAAAAGTGAAAAGCGAGATTGATGAGTTGGAAAAGCTCGTGGCTGATGCCTCTAAAAAAGCATCCAGTGAACATTTTTCTACAATAGATACAAAACTTGGCACTGCCCGTAAAGAACTGGAATTATTAGCAAAAATGCGGGCAGAAGTATTAAAAATGAAGCATGGAAGCATCGCCCTTGTAAGTCAGATTACAACCGTGAGTAAAATCAGAATCTATGATCCCCAAACTGACCATGATATCCTAAGCGGTATTAAATTGTCCAATGAAAAACTGGATCTAATAGATTATGAGATCAGAAAGAGTTTTACAAATTTTTAGCATATTTCTGTTGACAATTGCATAAAATGTGGGTACAATGAATACGAAAAACATTGCCGTTTACCGGCCGTATAGAAGACATTGTTTCCAGTCAGCTGGAAACCGTATTCATTGAAGACCCTACAGAGATGTAGGGTCTTTTACGTTCTATGAAACAGAAAATCCGCCCAGTGTTGGCGCACCGAGCGGATCTTCATAGATTTTCTCTTACCGGATGCCCGGAAGATATAAATCAGACTTAAGACACCTGAATTATATCATCTCCAGTGCATCCTGGCAAGGGGTGTATTTTTTATACCCAAAATCGGGCTGTTGCGACGTCGCAACAGAAAGGAGCATGATATAATGGCTACTGCGAAAAAACTCCCCTCCGGATCCTGGAGGTGTCTGGTGTACAGTCACACTGAGCGTATATTCGACACGAAATCAGGTACATGGAAGGATAAACGAATTTATGAATCATTTACCAGCGATGACCCATCAAGACGCGGGAAAGCGGATGCTGAGCGTCAGGCCGCCGAATTTCAACAGGATCGCGACACCAATGTCAGCCGGAAACGTCAAAAAACGGAAACATTTTGCTGAAAGATGCAATGAAGAAGTACGTAGAAGCCATCGGTCCATCGCTCTCAGGTACCACCGTCCAGGGATATTCAAAAGAACAATATGACTCCTATGCTTTCCTGATGGAAAAGAAGCTTAAAGACATCACCACAGAGGACTTACAGAAAGCTGTTGATGATGATACGAAGCGCCCCTCAAAACGTTCAACAAAAACGAAAGCACCTATATCACCCAAGACTGTTCGAAACACTTACAGCTACATACGAAGTGTTATAAACTATTTTTATCCGAACGATAACTATGATGTAAGGCTGCCTAAGATACCTAAGAAAGTTAAAAATCTTATTCCTGCAAAAACTGTGCTGGAAATCATTAAAGATACGGAAATCGAACTGCCGTGTCTCCTGGCCTGCTGGCTCAGCTACTCTATGTCTGAGATCCGTGGAATCCGTGTTCGAGATATCTCTAACGGGTACATTACCCTGGACCGTGTTATCGTTGACATTGGACAGACTCCAACGGTAAAGGAAAGCGGCAAAGCGGAAGCCCGTCTGCGTAAGCATCACATCCCGAATTATATTCAGGCATTGATCGACAAGAATATCTCTGGGAAGAAACCAGATGATCCTTTGATCACCCTGAGCGGACATGCAATTTACATGCGTTGGGTATCTCTTTTAGAGCAGCATGACCTACCTCACATGACATTCCACGATCTGCGGCACCTTAATGCATCTGTAATGGCAATGCTCCGGATCCCGGATAAATATGCGCAGGAACGCGGCGGATGGTCTTCTGATCGGGTTATGAAAAACGTATACACACATACATTTTCAGAGGAACGGGAAAAGGTCGATGAGACCATAGACAATTATTTTGACTCGCTTCTGGACGGAAGTGCTTCAGAAAAAGAGAAGTCCGCCATTGAGATTATAAATGCACTTCGTGAAGCTGATCCGAACGGCTGGTACAAAGCCCTGCTAAATATGCAACACGAAATGCAACACAAAAACTAAAAAGCCGCGTAAATACGCGGCTTTTGTCGTGGACCTGAGGGGAATCGAACCCCTGTCCGAAAACCTATCCCCTGTTCTTCTACTATCATAGTCTGTTATTTAGAATTCCCGCCCGAACCCGAAAGCAGACATCCTGATCCGTTTGGTAGCTTCATCATACGCCCGCGTGCGCAAAGCTTTGCACGTGTCGTTTCCTGCTTTAAATGATGCCGGTTACTTAAAATGCAGGTATTCTAAGGCCGACAGCTGCCTAAATTAGGCTGCGTATGCTAATTCGTCGTTAGCGTTTATATTTAGGTTTGCCATTTAACGCATTGCATGCGGATAGCTTCACCAGCTTCAAAGCCCCCGTCGAAACCAGTACAAGCCCTTACTGGCACTCTCTTCGGAGTTTTTCGCATCGCCCGATCCGCAATGGGTCGCAGACATTCTTCCGATGCGTTCGCTTTTGACAGTGTTCAAAATCCAGGCGACCCCGAATTCTATACTGGTACTGTTCTCGCGTAACACAAATCTTACCATCACTCGCCCAAATTGTCAAGGGTCCGCAGTATAGATCCGCTCTAGTACAGATTTTTCACCTTGAATTCCTTCTCCAGCTCTCTTCTCTGATCCTTCTTTGCGATATCAGCGCGCTTATCGTAGAGCTTCTTACCTCTTGCGAGACCAATCTCCACTTTTACGATACTTCCCTTAAAGTATACCTGGAGCGGCACTAAGGTATAACCTTTTTCCTGGATCTTTCCCTTTAATTTGTTGATCTCGTAGCGGTGCATCAGGAGTTTTCTCTCGCGGAGCGGGTCCTTGTTGAAGATATTTCCCTTCTCATACGGGCTGATGTGCATGCCGTAGATCATGACCTCGTCGTTTGTGATCCGCACGAAGGATTCCTTGATGCTGCACTTGCCCATACGCATAGACTTTACTTCCGTTCCCGCAAGGGCAATACCGCACTCGAACTTATCGTCGATAAAGAAGTCGAAATACGCTTTTTTATTGTTCGCGATCAGCTTAAAGCCGCTGCTCTTTGCCATAATCCTATCCTCTTTTCTGTTCCAGCCGGGAACTCATCCGACCGGAACTTATCTCTATATTATAATACCATTTCACCGCAAAGCAATGTTTTCCGGGAAATTTTCGCCGCCAATCCGTCGTGTCCGAATCATTTCGCCTAATCAAATTTTCTTACCGGCAGAAAATCAATGGTCTTCAAATACCTGTCCACAGAGACCACCTGGATCTTCACCGTCTGTCCCAGCTTATATTTCTTTCTCGTCCGCTCTCCCACTAACTCATAGTGTTCCTCATCGAACACATAGTAATCGCCATCCAGGTTCGCAAGGCGTACCATGCCTTCCACAGTGTTCGGGAGTTCCACATAGAAACCGTAGTTGCTGATTCCAGAGATCACACCGGTGAATTCCTCGCCGATATGGTGTTCCATGAACTGGACCTTCTTCGCCTTGTCGGTCTCCCGCTCCGCCTCGTCCGCAAGGCGTTCCCTGGATGATGTCCAGACCGCAACCTCCGGCAGGATCTTCTCGTAGTGGGCAACGCGCTTCTTCGTGAGCTCACCGTGAAGGTTCTCCTTGATGATCCGGTGGATCTGAAGATCCGGGTATCTGCGGATTGGGGAGGTGAAGTGGGTATAATAGTTCGCCGCAAGACCGAAATGTCCCATGCAGTCCGTCGTGTACTTCGCCTGTTTCATGGAGCGGAGCGCCAGTCTCGCGAGAAGCGCCTCCTCCGGGGATCCGGCTGCCTTTGCAAGAAGCTTCTGCATCTCCTTCGGGTGAAGCTCTCCGTTCTGGAGACGGATCGAGTAACCGAAATTGTTGATCAGGATTCCGAAGCGCTTGATCTTCTCCCCATCCGGCTTCTCATGGCTGCGGTACAGGAACGGTGCCTGCTGCCAGTAGTAATCTTCCGCAACCGTCTCGTTGGCCGCCAGCATGCAGTCCTCGATCAGCATCGTCGCCGCGTTCCGCTCGTATGGCTTGATCTCCACCGGGCGTCCCTTTGCGTCCAGGATGATCTTGCACTCCGGGAAATCGAAGTCCACAGCACCTCTCGCCATGCGCTTTTCTCTTAAGACGCGAGCGGTCTCGTCCAGAAGCAGGAACATCGGGACGAAATCCTCGTACTCTTCCAGGCACTTTTTCGCGAATTCAGCTTTCTCTTTCGCTGCGTCTTTCTTTTTCTCGAGATCATCCGCCTGTACATTTTTCAGACTCCGTTTCGATTTTTTCTGTTCATCATTCTCAAAACGCTCGTCCTGGTTCCGTCCTTTTGTCTCTTCTAACTCAGCGTCCTCCCCGCTATTCTTTCCATTCTTCGCTTCCAGGATCGCATTCACCGCCGTGTACGTCATTCTCCGGTCAATGTTCACCACAGACTCGCAGATCTTATGCCCCACAATAATACCCTTTTCATCGATATCCATAAGACAGCTCATCGCCAGCCTGTCACATCCTGCATTCAGGGAACAGATTCCGTTGGAAAGTCTGTGGGGCAGCATCGGGATCACGCGGTCCACAAGGTACACGCTGGTTCCCCGCTTGTACGCCTCCTCATCGAGAGGACTCTTCTCCTTTACATAATGGCTCACATCCGCGATGTGAACGCCGAGATGGTAGATCGTCTCCCCGTTTATCGTCTCCTTCGACACACTGACTGCATCGTCCAGATCCTTCGCATCCTCTCCGTCGATGGTCACCATCGGCACATTTCGAAGGTCCACTCTTCCGTTCTTCTCGATCTCCTCCTCCACATATTCCGGCGAGAGCGCCTCCGGAACATGGGAGACCTCCTCCATCACCTCTTCCGGGAACTCCTCCGGCAACCCGTAGGCCCGGACGATGGACAGGATATCCACTCCCGGATCATTGATATGACCCAGAATTTCCTTTACATGGCCTTCCGGATTTTTATTTTTCGCCGCGTAAGTATCCAGCTTTACCACAACTTTGTGCCCGGATACCGCGCCATTTTCCTTTCCCTGGGGGATAAAGATATCCATGGTGATCCGCGGGTTGTCCGGGATCACGAAACCGAAATTCTTGTTTTTCTCGAAGGTTCCGATCAGGGTCTCGTTGGCATGCTTCAATACCTTTAAGACTCTCGCCTCCGTCCGGCCGCCTCTTCCGTTCTCATTGATGACGACCTGGACCGTATCCCCGTCCATGGCATCCCCGGTATCATCCGGCGGGATAAAGAGATCATCCTCCCTGCCCTCGATAGTCACAAAGCCGAAGCCCCGGTGATGAGCCGCAAAAACTCCCGTCTGGGCGAAGACCTCGGATCTCGCATATTTTCCCTTTTTCGAGATTCCAACCTTTCCAGACGCCACCAACTCATTTAAAACTTCTTTCAGCTCGCCGCGCTGCTCCTTTGTGACACCAAGAAGCATCGCCAGCTCTTTTAATTTCATCGGAACATATGTCGGGTCCTTCATCAGGTCCAGCAGCATATTTTTCCGCTCTTCCATTAACCTTTCTTCCATTCTTCTCCTTAAATAATATCCGTTAAAATCCAAACAATCTAAAAGTTCCCAGCGCAGTATTCACACCGGGCAGCCGCAAATGATCAAATTAATAAGATTCTGCAGACCATATTATAAATAATAAAGAGCGCGCCCTTTTGTCACCCGGAATCTTCATCGAAATTTCCTGTTAAACAAAAAACACTCCTGCACGGAAGTTATCGCTGCAAGAGTGTTCGTCATCTTAGAATTAAATTACCTTTAAATTTAATACCAGGGCAAGTACAAAAATCAGGATTGCCGCAATTTTTGTAAACTTTTCAAGGTTGCCTTCCATAGAACGGCCTTTATTTTTTCCCCAGTAGCTCTCAGCTACACCACTGATCGCGCCAAGTCCGGAAGTCTTTCCTTCCTGCATTAACACGATCACTGTCATTGCGATACATAAGATAACGAATACGATCGTCAGAATGATTCTAATCACCGACTACACCTCCTGTCCACAGATAAAGTCATCATAACATAAAAACTCAGGGCTGTCAATCTCCAGCTTGCGGCGCTGAAATCTCAGGCAGCATGCGGGCAGTTACTGACATTGCCCGTGTACAGTAACTACGGACTTACTGTCTGCCGCGCTCAAAAGCGAATGGGGACGGTCCGAAGCAGGCAGGCAGAAGAATGCCTGCCTGCTTCGGAAGTCTTTGCGGATCACTGGAGCTTTTTCCAGTCGATCCAGTCGCCGTAATAGACGGTCTGGTCTTCCCCGTTTTTCGTCCATATCTTATATGGGTAGGAGCTCCCCGATAAGTCTGCGCTGAAACTGAGCGTTTTATCCGCATTGTTTTCGTTTCCGGAAGATAGGATATTAGACATGGACTCCTCTCCCGGCACTGCCGCCAGATTTACAATATCAAAAAATGTATTGAGATAAAAAATGAGTGATGCTCGGTCTTTCAACCTGGCATCACTCGTTTTTCGTTGTTTCTTACCAACCCCGTTTGACAGATACCGTAAAATAGTTAAGTTTTTGGTTTAACTGTTTTACGAACACCCGGCATTGCAACGGATCATTTTTTGAGCCAGAAGATCCCGGATCGTCTCCGCGCAGAGTCTGGCATCCGGTTTCGCTCCTTCTTCGATCCGTTCTGAAATCCACTCCTTCAGCACGCCTTTTTCCATATACGCGATCTTGATCCGGTAATTTCCAATCTCAATTCCCAAACAATTTTTCATCTTGAAGTTCTCCATTTCAGAACAGGCCAGTATACCAGCCGGTCAATTTTTCTCCGTATAATATCATAATAAAACAGGCCGCCGCGATCGCCGGGCCAAAAGGAACACGTTTTTCTTTCCGGAAAGACGCGAACCCCAGACCGAAGAGACAGCTTAAGATCAGGTAAAACAGGATCTCCCAGGCCGAGCTCAGGTAAAGTCCTGTCATAAAAAACAATTTGATATCGCCCCCGCCAAGGCTTTCCTTCCCTGTGAGTTTATCAAAGACCAGAGATACGAGAAGCATCCCCCCGCCGAGGATCAATCCAAGGAAGAGACCTCCAAAGATTCTCTGGATCGGGTCCGGGAGAAACAGGGCGGTCGCTAAAAATATCACACAGCCCGCAATCTGCAGGCGGTCGGGGATGATCCATCCATGAAGGTCGGTCAGGCTGAGGATCATAAGGACTACTGTCAGAAGAATTCCCCTGAGACTCATCACAGACATATCATAGCGATACACGATCATACAGCAGGCAATTCCCGATACCAGTTCCACAAAAAAGGCTTCTGCCGGTATCTTTGCCCTGCAGTAGCGGCAGTGTCCTTTTAAAAGGAGCCAGGAAAACAGCGGGATCAAGTCCAGCACTCCCAGGACATGTCCGCAGTGGTCACAGTGGGACCGCCCGGCAACCACTGACTCTCCGGAAAGAAGCCGTCCCGCCGCGCAGTCCGCAAAGCTTCCGAGACAGCAGCCCAGGATGAATGTGATCGTTAGGATGTATATTGTAATTCCCGGGCTGATGTGCAGCATATTGATACTCCTTTATCTATTTGCTAAGGATCCTTTGTAGTCCTATTTTCGAGGGCCGAATAGGTTCTGTCCCTGTCAGTTTTTCAGCTTTCCCTCCATATAACTCACTTGCTGCAGCTGCCCGTCGATACGCATGCGGATCACCATATTGTCCTCCGTCGGCTCGAAATGGATATCTGAGGCATTCACCGAAACCGCGCGCTCAATAATGGAATTTACGAGCCGGATCATCGGCACGATCCTCTTTTTTGAGGTGCGCTTTGCCTCCTCGATCGCCATGAAGTTCAATGGATCCGCCATCGCCAGAAAGAGCTGATCCCTGGAAACACGGACCGGAACCACATTCATCTTTTTCGCCAGGTTCTTTGGTACATATCTGGACATTTCCGGCGTGATATCCACCTTCGAGAGATCGATATATTCGATGCCAAGCTGGATCCGCAGTGTATCGATCAGCTGTTTTTCCGTTATATAGTTATGTTTGACCAGAGTCGTTCCCAGTCATTCTTTTTCCTGTGCCTGATATTTTAATGCCTCGCCGAGCTGCTCCTACGTGATCAGCCCAGCCTCAGGAAGCATATCCCCTAAACGTTTTGTATGCATAATTTGTCACCTCTGCAAGGATTCGGTCATATCTGACTGCCAATTTTCTGAACAGACATGTTCTTTTGTATTGTACCATAGGGAAACGTTCTTTTGTAATTTTTCTGGCGAACGTCTTATTTTTATCTTCCAGCCTTTTTGTTTAAGCGAAAAAAGCAGTCATCCGGTGCAGGTTCATGCCTGCATCAGATGACCGTTTTTTCAAACATTTGATCAATATTCCATTGATCCTACCGGATATCAGCTCCAAGACGGAACTTCAGGTTTCCGAGGATCTTCTTTACGAATCTCTCGATATCCTTCGGATCAAGTGCCTTGTCCTCCGGGACAAAGGTGATCTTGAATGCCATGCTCTTCTTACCCTTTCCGAGCTGCTCGCCGCGGTAGATATCGAAGAGCTCTGCGTCACCGACCTGCTTGCATGCCTTCCTGATCTCATTGATCAGGCTGCCGCAGCTTACATCCTCGTCAACGACCATAGCCAGGTCACGGGTAACCGTGTCATACTCGGAGATCGGTTTGTAGCGCAGACCTTCCGGCATGTGGGAAGCAAGTGCCGCGAAGTCGATCTCACCGAGATAGATCTGGTTGTTTGCCTTGCTGTCTTTCGGGAGCTTTAACTCACCCGCAACGCTGTTTGCAAGCTTACCGAAGGAACCGACGCGCTCGCCATCACAGAGAATGTATGCGGAGATTCCCGGATGAAGATACGGAACATCCTCTGCTCTCTCGTAGTCGAAGCTTACGCCGAAGGAAGCTGCAAGCTCTTCCATGGTTCCTTTGACGGTAAAGAAGTCTTCTTCCTCACCGAATGCCGCGAATCCCACATGCGGAATCTCATTCGGAAGTTCTGTAAGCGGAAGTGCCTTCGGATAGTACACGTTCGCGTACTCAAAGAAACGTCCTGCCGTGTTGCCCTTCTTCACATTCTCAACAACGGTATTCAGCATGGACGGAGCCAGGGTTGTTCTCATGATGGAAAGGTTTGTGGTGATCGGGTTTAACAGGCGGATCACGTTGCGCTCCTTCGCGTCCTCAGCGATATGAAGCGCGTCAAGGTCAGCGTCAGAGTAGAATGCCAGAGTGGATACCTCGAAATAGCCCTGGGATACCATCACCTGTTTTAATTTTGTTCTTCTCTTCTGTGCCGGGTTTAATCCACCGTTTGTAACTGCGGAATCCTTTAAGAAGGTCGGAACGATGTGCTCGTAACCGTATTCACGGATCACTTCCTCCGCGAGATCCGGCTCACCAACCTCGATATCCTCACGGTAGCGCGGTGCTGTCACAGTAAGAACATCACCGTCGCGCTCTACCTCGAAGCAGAGTCTGCGGAGAATGTCAAGAACATTCTCTGCCGGAACCTCGATGCCGAGGATCTTGTTGATGCCACTCAATGTCGCGGTAAATTTCTTACCTTCTCTCGGTGCGCCTGCGCTCACATCGAATGCGCTGGCTGTGATCTCGCCGCAACCGAGTTCTTCGATCAGGTGAAGGGCACGTGCCATACCGATCTCTACGGTATACTCAGCGATACCTTTCTCGTAGTGGCTGGACGCATCGGTGTTCTGTCCGAGGCTTCTCGCTGTCTTACGGATGTTGTCACGCATGAATTTTGCCGACTCAAAGAGAAGCTGCGTGGTGTTCTCTGTGATCTCACTGTTCATGCCGCCCATGATACCCGCAAGGGCTACCGGTTTGCTGCCGTCGCAGATCACGAGATTGTTCTCGTTTAACTTGAACTCTTTTCCGTCCAGAGTCTGGATCATCTCGCCGTTCTCCGCGCGGCGGACGATGATCTGGCTGCTCTCTAAGGTGCTCATATCGAAAGCATGCATCGGCTGTCCGATCTCAAGCATCACGTAGTTTGTGATATCGACCACATTGCTGATGCTCCTTAAGCCGCAGAGTGCTAACTGGCGGCGCATCCATCTCGGGGACTGGCCCGGAGTGATGTTTCTGACACCATGACCTAAGTAGCGCGGGCAGAGATCCTGTGCCTCTACTTTGATGTCAAGGTTTTCATATTTATAATCGCTCTCTTTGTAGTCGAGAGCCGGCATTTTAAGCGGTTTGTCTAAGACTGCGGCAACCTCTCTCGCGATTCCTAAAACAGACTGGCAGTCCGCACGGTTCGCCGTTACAGAGATGTCGAAGATATAGTCGTCTAAGCCAACGACTTTCGCGATATCTGTTCCCGGGACGGTGTCCTTCGGAAGGTCTAAGAGACCGTAGACCTCAGAACCTGGATACAGGTCCTCGTTTAAGCCCAGCTCTTCACCGGAGCAGAGCATACCGTTGGACTCGATGCCCCGCATCGGTTTTGCCTTGATCCTGATGCCGCCCGGAAGTGTGGAATTGTCGAGGGCTGCCGGTGTGTGCATTCCTGCATACACATTCGGGGCGCCTGTGACGATCTGGATATCGTTTCCATACTCGCCGCAGTCTACTTTACATGTGCAAAGATGCGTTCCCTCCACCGGGGTACATTCTTTTACAACACCGACAACGACACGGTCGATCTCAGCGGAGAGATCGATCAGTTCCTCTACCTCGAATCCGCAGCCGAAAAGCTTATCCTCTAACTCCTGGGCTGTCACGTCAATGTCAACATATTCTTTCAGCCAACTAAATGGTACTTTCATGATCTTCTCCCTCCCCTATTAGCCTTTGAACTGCTTCAGGAAACGAAGATCATTCTCATAAAGCAGGTTGATGTTGTTGATACCGTATTTTAACATGGCGATACGCTCGATACCGATACCGAAGGCGAGACCGGAATACTCATTCGGGTCGATTCCGCAGTTTTCCAGGACCTTGTGGTGTACGATACCGCCGCCGAGAACCTCGATCCAGCCGGTGTGTTTGCAGAGCGGGCAGCCTTTTCCACCGCACTCGAAGCAGCTTACATCGACCTCAACGCTCGGCTCCGTGAACGGGAAATAGCTCGGACGGAGACGTGTCTTAACTTCGCTTCCGAAGATCGCCTGTACGAACTTGTCCAGCATACCCTGAAGGTCGCAGAGTGTGATCTTCTTATCCACAACAAGACCTTCCATCTGATGGAACATCGGGGAGTGGGTTGCGTCACTGTCGGAACGGAATACACGTCCCGGTGCCAGCATCTTGATCGGCGGCTTCTTCGCGTCCATGACACGGATCTGTCCCGGGCTTGTGTGGGTACGGAGCAAGATATCTTCCGCTACATAGAAGGTATCCTGCATATCTCTCGCCGGATGGTTCTTTGCAACGTTTAATCTTGTAAAGTTATGGTCGTCATCCTCGATCTCCGGGCCGTCGTAGATCTCGAAGCCCATTCCGGCGAAGACATCGATCATCTCGTTCTCTGTGACGGTGAGCGGATGAAGTCCTCCTGCCGGGCGCATCTTTGCCGGCATGGTGATGTCGACCTGCTCGCTCTTGTTGCGGGCTGCAAGCTCCAGCTCATCCATCTTATTTTTCATTTCCTGGTAGCGTGCTTCTACCTGATTCTTAAATTCGTTGATCGTCTTACCAACGTTCGGGCGCTCCTCCTTCGGAACGCTTCCAAGACCTTTCATCAGGTCCGCAATGCTGCCTTTCTTTCCAAGGAAGTTCTGCCAGAACTCACCAAGCTGTTCCTTGGACTCTACACTGCCGAGAGCGGCTTCCATCTGCTCTTTCAGTGCCTTGATCTTCTCTTCCATAGTCCACCTCATTCTTTCGGTATGGTTTGGTTATCTATCAGTGCGGCGGTCAGGCTTTTCTGCATGGCCATATCTTCTTGTTTTCTCTTTCACGAAAACAAGAAGCACGGGGCGTTCCCCGTATGATGATTTTTTCTGAAAAAGGCTTATGCAAGCGAGCTTGCAGCACCTTTCTCAGGAAAAATCATCGCATGGCTGAGCTGTTAACATGAAAAAAGCCCCGTCCCGCGCTATGGGACGAAGCTGACTCTCCGTGGTACCACCCAGATTCCGCATGATTTATATGCGGCACTCTAACGTCTGTAACGGGACTTCCCGTCCTGCACTACTGGAATTTCTTTCGCACAGGCTGCTCAAGAGTGAATTTACAAAAGTTTCCTTCGGAAGGTCTTTCAGCCGGTGAACCTTCTCTCTGTCATACCGGAATTTCCTTGTACTGTCTCTGTCATTGCGTTTTACACATTGACGATGGTAGCACAATCCGTAATATTTGTCAAGTGGCGGGCAGTCTGTCGGAATGGGATCCATGTTTTAACCGTTACTGTTTACGCCTTGCGCAAACAGTAACTGATTTTGCCGATGCTTCGCATTCCAAATCGGCAAAATCCACTACCACCACTGTACTGTACGGAATTTTCAGTTCAGAAAATTCCTACCCGTGTACAGTAACTTTTAACCTTCCTTATTAATTTTCCGTTTATATCTGTGAATTTATTTCGAAACATTGCCCGCATTTCTTGACACAATTCCCGTTTTATGGCATTATCACCTTGTGGCAGCAAATTATCTGCATATTATCTTTTATTTCATCCATTCGCATTCGCAATATGCAGGTCTTTTCGAGACAACACCTGTCAAAAAGGAGGAATTTCTATGGATTTTCTGACACTGACCATCGGTAAACAGAAAAACATCGCTCTGATCGCCCATGACAGTAAGAAGCATGAGATGATCGAATGGTGCGAGGCAAATAAAGAGATCTTAAAGGGACATTTCCTGTGCGGCACAGGAACTACCGCGAGAATGATCACCGAAGCCACCGGTCTCCCGGTAAAGGGCTATAACAGCGGTCCTCTCGGCGGTGACCAGCAGATCGGCGCGAAGATCGTGGAGGGGCGCATCGACTTCGTTGTTTTCTTCTCCGATCCCCTGACTGCCCAGCCCCACGATCCGGACGTGAAGGCGCTTCTTCGTATCGCCCAGGTCTACGACATCCCGATCGCAAATAATAAGGCAACGGCAGATTTCATGATCTCCTCCCCGCTTATGAACGAGACATATGACCACCGGGTCATTAATTTCCATGAGGCGATCGCGGACAGGGCGAAGACGCTGTAAGATTATTGATTTCAACCAGGCGGCACAGATATCAGAAAAAGCAGAAAAACATTCAATGTGGATGTTCTTCTGCTTTTCTTGCTTGCCAGTATTTAAATATACACAGATCTAAGAAATAATTCTATATTTGTAACTGTTCAGTACCTTCACAGTTACATGCAAAAATCCATTCCAAATCGGCTACGCCGATGGGATTTTTGCCTTTTAGCCTAGGTTTTCTTACGGTCAGCGCAGCAAGTGCGCAGACCTACTGAACAGTTACCTATATTTTTCTTATTTTTAAACCTCTAAACCATCAAGTGAGCTCTCCGCTGTTGATCACTGCTTCCAGTTCTTTCAGCCGGCTCTCCCCGTACACTTTCAGTCCATACCCGGCAAGCAGGGCCGCAGTCTTTCCCATTCCCTCGCGGAGTTTATGGGAAAAGGTTCCGTCATAGATGCCGTTTGAGCCGCATGACGGGCTTCTTTCTTTTAAAATCGCGATGGTGCAGTCATATTTTTTCGCCTCCCGGAGCGCGAAGTCGGCGCCGAGGAGGAATTCTGCCGTGACGTCCTCGCCTTCCGTGTTCATGACCGCCTCGTCCGGCATATGGATCTCGGAGGCTGCCCGCGGGGTCGGAAGTCCGCCCGCCTGTTCCGGGCAGACCAGATGGAACTTTGCCTTTCCTTCCATTTTTTTCATAAAATCGAGCACATCCTGATTGCGGTTGTTCGAGCCGTCCCACTTGCAGTTTTCGCCGATGAGACAGGCACTGATCAATATCTGAAGCATAATTCTCCCTCTTTCAATGCACGCCGGACAGAGTTCCAGGCTCCTGCATCAACACATTCTGTTGCTCAAATGGCAGGAATCATCACACAGGTTTCTTATTTCTCTCAATCCGGCTGTATGATAAAAGCAGGATCGTCCCACACTTTTTCATGCGGAAGCGGTCCTGCTTTCTTTCTATCTTTTCATAAGATCACGCTGCGTCTTCGTGATCCTATCTTCGTAGGTTTCCGCGCAGATGGTGATCAATGATTACATCTGGCTCTTCTTGCTGATCATTGCTCTCTTTCTGAGGGTCGGATCAAGGATCTTCTTTCTGATACGAAGGCTTGTCGGTGTGATCTCAAGAAGCTCGTCCGTATCGATGAAATCCAGACACTGCTCCAGGCTCATAATCTTCGGCGGAACAAGCTTTAATGCCTCGTCGGCGCTGGAGGAACGTGTATTTGTTAACTTCTTTGTCTTGCAGACGTTGATCTCGATATCCTCCGCCTTCGGGCTCTG
>OOAT01000419.1_pt1 | contig 32756 bp, 30 predicted proteins | sample 1671441 | NCBI WGS metagenome assembly OOAT01 (sample SAMN06348157, study PRJEB24527) | human gut metagenome | biome: human gut; feature: ankylosing spondylitis patient; material: feces | host: Homo sapiens | place: China | collected 2015-10 | reverse complement strand
GGACATCTGTGCGGCTTATTCGTACAGTCGGAGATACCGGAATATCCGTGCGTAACGATGAAGGTACTGGAGCGTTACGGATTTTTAGGGATAAGGAGGAATTCATGAAAAAAGGACAGACGGCAGCAGCCATTCTCCTTCTTTCGCTTGCCTTAAACGGCTGCGGCGGAGGAAACGGAACGACCGCATTTGCCCCGACGGAGACCAGCCTTTATGTCACAAAGGAAGGCACCGTCACAAGCGCGGATGTGGAGTCCTACGAGAATGATTACTACAGTGCTGATGAATTAAAAGCTTACGCAGAAGAAATGCTGGGCGTGTTTGAGAGTGGAAATCAGTCCGGAAGCAGCGAAAAAAAGGCTGAGATCGCGGAATGCACCGTGAAGGACGGAACTGCAAAGCTTCTCATCAAATTTCCGGACCCGGAGGAATATCTTCGTTTCGCGAAAGAGTATCCGGATACTGAGAGTGGGATCCGGATTGAGAGCTTGGATGTCGTTTCCGTTCCGGATGGGGTGGAAAAGGGCTATATCGTCGGATCCACGTTCTACAAGGCGGGAGACGAGAATACCGAGGTCTCCGCTGTGGATATAACAAAACAGAAAAAGCTCTATGTGGTATGTGTGAAGGGCAGCGCAAAGATCCAGACAGACGGACAGGTCCGGTATGTGTCTGAGGGTGTGACCCTTAACGGAAGTATGGCCGAGACACCGGAAGGTGAGACGTCCTATATTATATTTAAATAGTGAAAAACTGTTCAGCTGGTCTGCGCGTTTTCCTGCGCCGGCCGTAAGAAAACACTGTTTGAAGGGCTGGACAGTTACAATAGAAGAATTACTCTGCCGCGCAGACCAGCACGGACAGAAAGAGATCAAGAGGAGAGTCACAATGGAAAAGACAATGGAAAAAATTGTAGCACTTGCGAAATCCAGAGGCTTTGTATATCCGGGTTCCGAGATTTACGGAGGTCTTGCAAACACATGGGATTACGGCAATCTGGGCGTAGAGCTTAAGAATAACGTAAAGCGCGCATGGTGGAAGAAATTCGTTCAGGAGAATCCGTACAACGTGGGTGTTGACTGCGCGATCTTAATGAACTCCCAGACATGGGTAGCATCCGGACATATCGGCGGTTTCTCCGATCCGTTAATGGACTGTAAGGCATGTAAAGAGCGTTTCCGTGCCGACAAGCTCATCGAGGACTACATGGCAGAGAAAGGCGTTGAGCCGGAGACTCCGATCGACGGCTGGAGCCAGGAGCAGATGAAGAAGTACATCGATGATAACCAGATCCCGTGCCCGAGCTGCGGAAAGCATGACTTCACAGATATCCGTCAGTTCAACTTAATGTTCAAGACATTCCAGGGTGTTACCGAGGATGCAAAGAACACGGTTTACTTAAGACCGGAGACAGCACAGGGTATCTTCGTCAACTTCAAGAATGTACAGAGAACATCCAGAAAGAAAGTTCCGTTCGGTATCGGACAGATCGGTAAGTCCTTCCGTAACGAGATCACACCGGGTAACTTCACATTCCGTACCAGAGAGTTCGAGCAGATGGAGTTAGAGTTCTTCTGCAAACCGGGTACAGACCTTGACTGGTTCGCATACTGGAAACAGTACTGTATCAAGTGGCTGCAGGATCTCGGCATCAAGCCGGACGAGATGCGCGCCCGCGACCATTCTCCGGAAGAGCTTTGCTTCTACAGTAAGGCAACCACAGACCTTGAGTTCTTATTCCCGTTCGGCTGGGGAGAGCTCTGGGGAATCGCAGACAGAACCGATTATGACCTGACGCAGCATCAGAATGTATCCGGTCAGGATATGTCTTACTTTGATGATGAAGTAAATGAGAAATACATTCCGTATGTAATCGAGCCGTCTCTTGGTGCAGACCGTGTGACACTTGCATTCCTCTGCTCCGCATACGACGAAGAAGAATTAGAGGGCGGAGATGTGCGTACCGTTATGCATTTCCATCCGGCGATCGCACCGGTGAAGGTTGGTATCCTTCCGTTATCCAAGAAGTTAAATGAAGGTGCAGAGAAGGTATATGCAGAGCTTTCCAAGTACTATAACTGTGAGTTCGATGACAGAGGAAATATTGGTAAACGTTATAGAAGACAGGATGAGATCGGTACTCCATTCTGCGTAACCTATGACTTTGATTCTGAGACAGACGGAGCTGTAACCGTTCGTGACAGAGATACCATGGAGCAGGTTCGTATCCCGATCGCAGAGTTAAAGAGCTATTTTGAGGAAAAATTAAGCTTCTGATTACTGGAAAAATCAGTGATTAGGACAGGATGAGGCGGCTGGATCTTATGTCAGACCGCCTCTTTCTTCTATAAAATAGAAAAATGCGATAGTTTGAGTATGAAACTGTCCGCGCAGGAAAGACATAAAGGAAAGAAAAACAAGATGGAAAAGAAGAGAATCATCCTGGCATCCGGTTCCCCGAGACGGAAAGAACTGCTTCTGCAGATCGGAATCGTCCCAGAGATCATCGTGAGCCATGTGGAGGAGAAGATCACATCGGATGAGCCCTCGGGGGTAGTTATGAGCCTTGCGGAGCAGAAAGCCGTTGATGTTGCGGAAAATATGCCGGAAGGCGCGGTAGTCTTAGGATCTGATACGGTCGTTGCGGCAGATGGAAAGATCCTCGGAAAACCGAAGAGCCATGAAGAGGCATATGAGATGATAAAAAGGCTCGCGGGACGCAGCCATCAGGTCTATACGGGCGTGTGCATCGTGAAAAAAGGAACTGCGGGAGAGAAAGATACCGTTGTTTCCTTCTACGATGAGACGGACGTGAACGTGTCCACGATGACAGAGGCGGAGATCCGTGAGTACGCGGATTCCGAGGAGCCCATGGACAAGGCGGGATCTTATGCGGTCCAGGGATTTTTTGCGAGATATATTGAGGGATTAAAGGGATCCTACGCGAACGTGATGGGACTTCCGGTGCATTTAGTGTACCAGAAATTGAAAGAACTTGGCGCTGTGTAGAAGTGGAGACAGAAATATGGGAAAATGGAACCGATGGGGACGGACGCTTAGCGTAGTCGTCCTCGCGGCAGCAGTCGTCTGCGGATGCGGCGTGAAGGAAACGCTGCTTTCCGGCAGAAAAAGTGAAAGAGAGTACGGGAAAGCCGAGACCATGGTGATCGTCACCACGGAGCGGCTCCGTTATGAAGAATTATATACAGACAAGATCTGGGATACGGTGGTGGACGAGTCTGGAACTACCTTCGAGGAGACATTGCTGTCCCAGATCCATGATTTCTTAAAGGAATTAAAGACCATGAGCCGCATGGCGGACGAGGAAAAAGTCACGCTCTCCGGAAAAGAGCGGGAACTGGCAAAACAGGCAGCGGCTCAGTACATGAAAGAACTGAAAAACGCCGGGGAGAGTTCCGAAATCGACAAAGATGTGGTAGAATCTTTATATGAAGACTACTGGAAGACCGAAAAACTGGTGGAGACGCTGACGGGCAGCGTCAACCTGGAAGTCAGCGACAGCGAGGCGAAGGTCATCACCGTGGATGAGATCGTGCTCTCCGATAAGGACCAGGCGGATGAGGCGTTAAAGAAAGTCCAGATGGAAGGAACCGACTTTATGACCGTCGCAAAGGGGGTCTCCGAGGATCAGGAGATCGAGAAGAAGATCTCCAGAGGCTTGAGACCGGAGGCTTACGAAAAGGCTGCTTACGCCCTGGCCACAGGGGAGACCAGCGATGTGATCGAGGCAGATGGAAAATATTATATCCTGCGCTGCGTCAACGACTACGATGAAGCTGCCACAAAGGCCCGGAAGGAAGAGATGGTCCGGGAGAAGAGGAATGAGGTGTTTTACGAGACCTACTCGGAGTACGCGGCGAAGGTCCATCTCGCGAAGGATGACAGCCTGTGGAAGAATCTCTCGATAACAGATGGAGAGAGGACATCGGCGGACTTTTTCGAGATATTTGAAACAATATGTAAAGGTACAGACAGTTAACAGCTTAAAAATATTCACCAGGTCCGCACAGCTGTAATGACATAAGAGTATATTTTAAGTTACTGTACACGGGTAGGAATTTTCTGAACTGAAAATTCCGTACAAGACAGTGGTGGTAGTGGATTTTGCCGATTCGGAATGCGAAGCATCGGCAAAATCAGTTACTGTTTGCGCAAAGCGTGAACAGTAACTATTTTAAGCAGGACAGATATGGAACAGGTAAAAAGTTCCAGACATAATCAGGGAAACAACATGCGGAGGTAAATAATGGTTGCATTAAAGATCGAAGAGCAGAAAGCGTTTACGGCAGGGCTTTTCATCGGGGAGATCTTTGATAAATTTCTGGTGCGGGAAGCGGAGATCGTGACCTACAACCAGTTCACGATCGACGGAAAGGTCCGTCAGGGCTATTTTTCCGAAGAGGAACTGGAAGAAAACAGGATCGAAGAGTACTCTTCATGGAAGACCTTAAAGCCGGTCTGCTACTCCTTAATCAAAGGAAAACGGCTTCCGGAGAGCTTCCGCATTGTATTTCAGATGCCCCCATCCGCCAGAGACCGGTTCGTTGCCGGGAAAGTCCCGGGAATCTATCCGGATCAGGTCGGCGGGCTTTACATCAATATCCAGTATGAGAACCACGAGATGATCTGCGTTACAGGGACGTCCATGAAGCAGTTTACCTTGGACAGGACGTTAGAGAACGAGTGGGATGAGAATGTAAAGAAGTTCTTAAAAAAGAACGGGGTAGTCTTCAGTTAGGCAGCCGGTTCCTGCGGGCAGCAGGGAACGGGATGAGAAACTTGGGGAAAGGGGTTACTTATCATGAAAAAATTTGCAGAGCTTCAGTATGTCCGTCCGGACATGGAAAAAATCTTCGCGCGCGTATCGGGGGATATCGCAGTGTTGAAGGAAGCAAAGAACTACGAGGAATTTCGGAATGCCTATATGGATTATGTGGAAGCCGACACAGAGCTTGAGACATCAAAGACTGTCGCCCATATCCGGAATACGATCAATCTTTTAGATGAATTCTATGAGGCGGAGATGGTATATTTCAACAGCCAGATGCCGAAATATGAAATCCTGAAAAAAGAGATGGGCGAGGTGATCGTGGCATCTCCGTTTAAGGCTGAGATGGAAAAAGAATTCGGCACGATCCTGATCCAGAATATGGAGGCCCAGAAACAGCTTTCTGACGAATCCATTGTGGATGATCAGGTGAAAGAGGCGGAGCTTGTCAGCCGCTTTATGAAAACGCAGGCAGCTGCTACCGTGGAATTTAAGGGAGAGCAGATCGGAAACTACGGACTCTTAAAGATCATGCAGAGCACAGACCGTGCGGAGAGAAAAGAGGCGTTTGAGGCATGGGCAAAGCTATATGAGGGAATTGCGCCGACGTTAGAGGAAGTTTATGACGGTCTTGTAAAGGTCCGTGCCGGTATGGCAAAGAAGCTTGGATTTAAGAGCTTTATTCCGATGGGATATCTGCGCCGCCGTCGTTTTGACTATACGGAAAAGGAGCTGGAGGTATTCCGGAAACAGGTCCGCGAGGTCGTGGTTCCGGCAGCGGCAAAGCTGTACGAGCGTCAGAAGGAAGCTCTTGGGATCGATACACTCTATTATTATGACGAATCCATCGCTTCTCCGTCCGGAAATCCGGTTCCGATCGGAGATAAGGAATATCTTGTCGGCGAAGCCCAGAAGATGTACCGTGAGCTTTCCAAGGAGAGCGGAGAGTTCTTTGATTTCATGATGAAGTACGAGCTTTTCGATCTGGACTCCAAGCACGGAAAACGCGCCGGCGGATACTGTACGACACTCCCGCAGTATCATGCACCGTTTATCTTTTCAAACTTTAACGGAACCGACGCAGATGTCAATGTTCTGACCCATGAGGCCGGTCACGCGTTTGCAGGATTTACAGCGGCAAAATACCAGAAGACCCCGGAATTATGTCATTCCACCAGTGAGATCAATGAGATCCATTCCATGAGCATGGAGCTCTGGACTTATCCGTGGATGGAGAATTTCTTTGGAGATAAGGCAGAGGAATACCGCAGAGAGCATCTGGCAGACGCTCTTATGAAGATCCCGTATATGCTCTGCGTAGACGAATATCAGCATAAGGTATTTGAAAATCCGGAAATGACCACAATGGAGCGGAGAGCAGTCTGGAGCGATCTGGAGAAGATCTACATGCCCTGGAGAAATTATGCAGGAAATGAGTTCCTCGAGAGTGGAGCATTCTGGATCAAACAGCAGCATATCTTCCTGTATCCGTTCTACTATGTAGATTATGCGATGGCACAGATGGGCGCCTTTGAGTTCTACACAAAGATGAAGGAAGACCGGAAGGCAGCCTGGGCAGATTATTATAAGCTCTGCGCAGCGGGCGGATCCATGGGATACTTCGACCTTCTGAAATACAGTGGACTTCACAAGGTGCTGGAGGATGGTTCTGTGAAGCTCATCCTGAAGGGCGTGTTTGAGGAGTTAGGGCTGTAAGAGTACTGTGGGGAGAAAACAGAATTGTTTTCTTACGGTCAGCGCAGCAAGTGCGCAGACCTACTGAACAGTTACATGAAATCTAAAATGAGGCAGTGGGACATATTCTTTTTAGAGTAGTTCTGCTGCCTCTTTTATACACAGATAATGAGCCTAAATGCGCGTATACATGAGACATGGCATTTATTGAGCAAAGTTCGCTGTTTTTCGGAAACCTTCCAGAGAACGGAAAAAATTGTAACATTTACTCATTAGTTTTCAGAAAAAAGTAAGGAAAAAAAGGTCGAAATATGATACGATAGGGGTATTAGGAATAAGTCTAAAAGGAGGAAAAATCATGGAGCAGATCAATATCCTGGTAGTGGATGATGAAAAAGAGATCGCGGACCTTGTAGAGATCTATCTGGTCAGCGATGGATATAAAGTATTTAAGGCAAATAACGCGAAAGAGGGGCTGGAGATCCTGGATCAGGAGGAGATCCATCTGGTACTCTTAGACATTATGATGCCGGGAATGGACGGTCTTGAGATGTGCAGGAAGATCCGCGAGACCAACAACATTCCGATCATCATGCTGAGCGCAAAATCCACGGATCTCGACAAGATCCTGGGTCTGGGAACCGGCGCGGACGATTATGTGGTAAAGCCGTTCAACCCGCTGGAGCTCACGGCCCGCGTGAAATCCCAGCTCCGCCGCTACACCCAGTTAAACCCTAACAGCAGCACCGGAAAAGCGGCAAAGAACGAGATCTCGATCCGTGGCCTCTCCATCAATAAAGATAACCACAAGGTCGTTGTCTACGGAGAGGAGATCAAGCTGACGCCCATCGAGTTCGATATCCTGTACCTTCTGGCATCGAATCCCGGCCGGGTGTTCAGCACCGACGAGATCTTTGAGAAGGTATGGAACGAGAAAGTATACGAGGCAAACAACACCGTCATGGTACATATCCGGAGACTCCGCGGAAAAATGAAAGAGGACACGAGACAGGATAAGATCATCACAACGGTCTGGGGGGTAGGATACAAAATTGAAAAATGATTGGAGCAGAAGCTTTTACAGGCAGATCGCGGTGAACATCTGTTACAGTGCCCTGATCGCATGTCTGGTGGACGCGTTCCTCATCATGAATATGAACTTCCTTCTGGCGTACCTGGACCAGACCAGATACGCGAATCTGTTGATCCTGCAGATCTTTAAGATGGGTACGATCACCACGATCCTCTATGTGATCGTTGGAATCGGGATCTTTGCGCTGGCGTTTCTCATGATCGAGAAGAAAAATATGAAGTATATAGGGAAGATCGCGGTGGCGATCCAGAATATCTCCGAGGGCGACTTAAACACCCAGATCGAGGTGGTGGGGGACAACGAGTTCTCCGCCATGGCATCGAACCTGAACCGGATGGAAGCGGATATCCGGAAGCTCATGGATAAGGAACGAGAGTCGGAGCGGACGAAGAATGAGCTGATCACGAACGTGGCTCACGACTTAAGGACACCGTTGACTTCCATTATCGGTTATCTGGAACTCCTGTCTTCCGGACCGGCCATCAGCCTGGATATGCAGAAAAAGTATATCGATATCGCCTATGTGAAGGCAAAGCGTCTGGAAAAACTCATTGAGGACCTGTTCGGATTCACGAAGATGAATTACGGAAAGATATCCATGAATATTGGAAAGGTGGATATCGTAAAGCTCTTAGGGCAGCTTTTGGAAGAATTTTATCCGAGCTTCGCGGACAAGGACCTGACCTATGAGCTCAAGAGCAATGTCCCGTCCCAGATCATCACGGCGGACGGAAACCTTCTGGCGAGACTTTTTGATAACCTGATCAACAACGCCATCAAGTACGGTGCCGAGGGAAAGAAGGTCCTGATCCAGGTATTCGCGAAGAACGATATCGTCACGGTGTCTGTCACGAACTATGGCTATGTGATCCCGGCGGAGGAACTGCCGTTGATCTTCAACAAGTTCTACCGGGTAGAGCAGTCGAGGTCCTCAAAGACAGGCGGAACGGGTCTCGGTCTTGCCATCGCGAAGAATATCGTGGACATGCATGGCGGAACGATCTCCGTGGCCAGCGACCTGAACGGAACGGTGTTCACGGTGAAGCTGAAGGTGGATTTTGATGTGAATAAAGAAAATTTTGGTATGATCCAGTAAAGAGAGATAACAGCTGTTCAGCAAAAACGCTGATTTCCTGTGCTGACGGCAGAAAAACAGCTGAAAATACGTTACAGTTCAGCCATTACATCTTCTTGTTTTCATATTCATGAAAACAAGAAGCTTGGTGGTTCCACCATATGCTGATTTGGATGAAAAAGTGCTTATGCAAGCAAGCTTGCAACACACTTTCTCATTCAAATCAGCGCATGGCTGAACTGTAACGAAAATACTGAACAGGGATACCCGTTGATCAATGATAGGAAGAATGTATGAGAAATAAAAAGAAACAGCTGCTGTTTGGCTGTCTTGCGGCCCTGGTCCTGTCCGCGGGGGCATTCCCGGCCTTTGCCCAGGACCAGGACAGCTTCAGCACAAACATGGAGTCCAGCTCGCAGAATTCTGTGCCGGTGGCGGTGGACATCACGGCAGTTTACGGAAGAAATGCGAAGCCCGGAAGCTTTGTGCCCATAAAGGTCAGCATCTACGGCCAGACGGAGGCACCGTTTTCCGGCACACTTACTGTCTCTACTTTGGAGAGTGATAACGATGAAGGCACGGAGGAATACGAGTATTCGTACCAAGTAGAGGTGGGACCGGCGGAGACGAAGACGATGGAGTTCTATGTCCCCTTAGGACAGAAGAGCGGGACGATCCACCTGACATTAAAAGATGGGAAGAAGAAGACCATGGGGGAGACCTCCATGGAATTTGACGTTTCTAAGGACGAAAACCGTCTGTTTGCAGGTGTCCTGGAGAACAAGTCAGGAAGTCTCTCATGGATTGACGGGATTGGGCTGAATTATGGAATGCTCACCACACGGGTCGTTGAGATCCCAGGGGAAGACTTCCCGGAAGATTCCAGGGGATTTTCCATGTTTGATGTGCTCCTCATAAACGGATATGACTGCCGGACACTGAACGATCTCCAGAAAGAAGCCGTCCTCACATGGGTGGAAAATGGCGGAACACTGCTTATCGGAACGGGAAGAGACAGGGATAAGACCCTGGATATCCTGGGAGAGGCAGAGCCGAAGGTCAGCTTAAGGGATCCGGAGGTTCTCTTGGTCGGCATGGGAACGGAATACACGAAAAACAGTCCTGAGGACTCGGAAGTCCGCGTGACCTACACGGAACCTGTGATCTCCGGGGCCAAAGAGCGGATGGTGACGGATGGAACGCCGCTTCTTAAGACCATGAAGTACGGAAAGGGGACCATCGGTGTCTACGGGGTAAGCCTGTCGGATCTCTCCGGCTTTGCGAAAAAGAACCCGTCCTTCGCGTCATATTTTCTCGGTGAGATCTTTAACGAGGATGAACTGAATACGATCTATTATTATTCCCAGGGCGGCGATGCTGATTACTGGAACGCCTACAATCTCGTCAGCGGGGGAAATGGGGAGCGGATCCCCAATCTCGCAATCTACGGGATCAGCGTTGCGGGATATCTGGTGATCGTGGGACCCGGGCTGTATCTTCTTTTAAAGAAGCGTGGGATCAACCGGTACTACGGGACTGCAGTGTTTATTTTTTCCGCGGCCTCCTGTGTCGTGATCTGGGGCATGGGATTTAAGACGAGATTCACCAGTGAATTCTGCACGACAGCGACGATCCTGGACGCATCCGGGGACAGCGCGGGGGAGATGACCTTCTTAAACGTCCGGACTCCGGACAGCAGCGGATTTACCGTGGATCTTCCGACGGATTACAGGGTCACACCCCTTACGAGGAGCGCCCGCTACGACATGAACCAGCTGGAAGACTACCCGAAAAAGCGCCAGGCATCCATCGGGATCCGGAAAGAGGCAGACCAGACCGTGCTTTGGAGTCGGAAGTCCAAAGCCTTCGATTCCAGATTTTTCCTTCTGGAGCGGGAGAAAGACCTGGGGGCTGGAAATGTGGAGGCGGACTTTGCTGTGTCGGACGGGACGATCACGGGGTATGTGGAGAACAGGCTTCCTGTGACGCTTGAGAACGCGGCAGTCTATCTCTATGGCCAGGTGCTGATCATTGGAAACATGGAACCAGGACAGCGTCTGGAATTTGACCGGGAGCCGCTAAAGGTATGGCCGTTGGGCATGACATGGATGCTTTCGGACACCCTGACCGGAACGCCGGACCGTCAGGAAGACTCCGATGAGGAGTACATTAAAAATGTCCAGAAATCCAACCTCAGCGGATACTTTACGGATCGTTACTACTCGTCCTACAATAGCGAGGTGCGCTTCGGCGCGTTCCTCCCGGAAGGTTATGAGGGAAACGACGATCTCTTCGGAAAAAACTGGGACGGAAGGACCTTCTACACCCAGAAGATCGACTGCGCCATGGGAACAGATGGCGAGGTCTACCGCTGCGGTCAGATCCGGGAACCATCCGTGACCTCCGGTATAGGGGCAAATTATGGAAATTCCATGATCCTCTACGGGACAGACCCGGTGGTGGTGGAATATGACCCGGGAACGGACATTGTGATCGAGAAATTCTCATTTCTTCCGGTGTCCGACGACTTTTTCCAGGGCAACCAGTATTCCTATATCCGCCCATTCTCCGGGGAGACGAGTTTTTACAACGAAAAGACAGGAAGCTATGACCCGGTGGATATCCGGAAACAGGATTTCTCAAGGGAAGAGCTGGCAGATTATATCGCTGCCGACGGAAAGATCACGGTCCGCTACACAGCCGGAAGCAATGCGGAAATCGGAGTGAGCCAGACACTTCCACTCCTGATGGTGACGGGGAGGGAAAGCTGATGTTGAAGATACAGGGACTGAAAAAAAAATTCGGAAATTTTGAGGCTCTCTCCGGGCTTGATATGGAAGTGGAGGAGGGGGCGCTCTATGGCTTTGTCGGACCGAACGGAGCCGGAAAGACCACGGCGATCCGCATTATCACGGGACTCCTGAAAGCAGATGAGGGAACCGTCATGATCGGCGGAAAGGACGCGTTCCTCTACAGCGGGCAGGTGAAAAATGAGTTCGGCTATGTGCCGGATGAATTCGACTTTACGACAACTTAAAAGTCTGGGAATACATGGACTTTTTCGCCTCCTGCTACGGACTCTCCGGCCTTGTGGCGAGAGAGCGGTGCACAAAGCTTCTGGAACAGGTAAAACTCGCGGGAAAAGAGGAATTCTTTGTGGACAGCCTGTCCAGGGGAATGAAACAGAGACTCTGCCTGGCGCGGGCCATGATCCACGATCCGAAGCTCCTTGTTTTAGACGAGCCCACGTCCGGCATGGATCCGAGAGCCAGGATCGAGTTTAAGGAGCTTTTAAAGGAACTCTGCGCTGAGGGAAAAACCATCGTGGTCAGCTCCCACATCCTCTCAGAGCTGGCCCAGATGTGTACGGATATCGGGATCATCGATGCCGGAAAGGTCGTCCTATCGGGAAACATGGGGGAGATCTTAAAGAAGGTGAATGACTCTAACCCGATCCGGATCCAGGTTGTGGAGAATGTCTGGGAAGCGGTGAAGTTTCTCCGAACGGAGCCGGAGGTCCAGACCATCACGGTGGAGGGAAACGATATCGTCGTGGGATTCCACGGCGGAAAAGACGCTGAGGCGATGCTGCTTGCAAAACTTGTGGCCCACAATATTGGAATCTGCGGATTCTGGAGAGAGCCTGGTGACCTTGAGAGCATCTTCATGCAGATCACGGATCATGATATGGAAAAGGTGGTGATGACGAGTGAAGAATAATCCGGTCTATAAGAGGGAAATGCTGGTACGTTCGAGAAGCTTCCGGATTCCGCTCATCATCATGATCTTCAACGGGATCCTGGCTGTGGTGGCACTCTTAAACATGTACCAGAGCATCGCCCAGGTGAAGGTCAGCGGCTCGGTGCGCTATGAAAATTTTCTCCAGCTCTACGCCTTTGTGGCAGCGCTGGAATTTATGCTTCTGATGTTTATCATGCCTGCTCTGACCTCCGCCAGCATCAGCGGGGAGCGGGAGCGGCACACATTGGAACTCATGTTTACCACGAAGATCCGTCCTGTGGAGATCGTTGTCGGGAAGCTCATGTCCGCGTTCTCCCAGCTTATGATCTTAGTGGTATCGAGTCTGCCGATCCTGATGCTGACCTTTATCTATGGAAGTATCAGCTCAGGGGATCTCATGATCCTTCTTGTGAGCTATGTGGTGGGGGCGCTGTACTGTGGAAGCCTCGGAATCTTCGCGTCCTCCCTCATGAAGCGGTCCACATTCTCCAATGTGATCACTTACGGGATCATGTTAGTTGTTGTCGTTGGAACATACATGCTGAATGTGTTCCTCCTCAATATCTCCGAGACAGAGATCAGCACGATGGCGCTCAATTCCGGGGAGACGATCCCGAAGGCGAGCTCCGGAGCGTCGGTATACCTTCTTCTCCTGAATCCGGCAATCATGTTCGCGGAGCTTTTGGAGAATCAGGTGGCAGGTGGCGGCGGAAACTTTACGATCACACATCTCCTCGGTGACAACGGCGGAAATTTTATCACAAACCACTGGGTATTCTGCAGTCTGGTGATCCAGGCGGTGCTCTCTGTGCTTTTTACCTGGGGAGCGGTATTTTTCTTAAAGCCGGAGAGATCGAAAAAAACAGGTTCCTTTGGAAAGCCCACAGGAACAGGACGGAGGTCATAGACAATGTTTTATATCGGATGCCATCTTTCCTCGGCGAAGGGATTCCTTGCCATGGGAAAGGACGCGGAAAAGATCGGCGCGACGACGTTTCAGTTTTTTACAAGAAATCCCAGGGGCGGAAGCGCGAAGCCGTTAGACCATGAGGACATCGCAGCGTTCCTGAAACTAAAAGAGGAGCTGGGGCTGGGGACTCTGGTGGCCCATGCGCCATACACACTGAACGGCTGCTCAGCGGATGAAAAAATCCGGGATTTCGCGAAGCGGACCATGGCGGATGACCTGGAGCGCATGGAGGCGGTTCCCGGAAACCTCTACAATTTCCATCCGGGAAGCCATGTGAAGCAGGGTGTGGAGGTTGGAATCACCTATATCGCGGAGATGTTGAATGAGATCCTGAAGCCGGAGCTTCACACCACGGTGCTCCTGGAGACCATGGCGGGAAAGGGCAGCGAGGTCGGAAGAAGTTTTGAGGAACTTCGGGAAATTCTTGACAGAGTTGAACTTTCTGATAAGATGGGTGTATGTATGGATACCTGTCATGTATGGGATGCCGGATATGACATCGTGAATGATCTCGACGGAGTGCTGGCGGAATTTGACCGTGTTGTGGGGCTTGAACGCCTGAAAGCGGTCCATTTAAATGACAGCATGAATGTCCGGGGAGCCGGGAAGGACCGCCACGCCCGGATCGGGGAAGGTGAAATTGGCGCGGAGGCAATTGTGCGGGTGATCAACCATCCGGCGCTGAGGAATCTGCCGTTCTGCCTGGAGACGCCGAATGAGCTTCCGGGGTATGCAGCGGAGATCAGGTTCTTGAAAGATCATAGGATCGGATAATTTTCGGAAAAAATCCGGACCGGCGGGTATAGGCGGCGAAAACCGCTGTCCAGGAATCCGACCGGTGAGTGATAAAAGGAGGAAACGGGATATGGGTATTTTAAAAGTTGGTGCCGGCGCGTTAAAGAGTGTGCTGGAAGACCAGTGGCGCGAGTATTTTTACTGCCCGTCCATGGAGGCGGACGTTCTTGTAAAGAAAGGTGAGAACCGGAAATCAAAGAGAAGCTATAACACAAAGGGCAGCGACAACCTGATCTCTAACGGCTCCATCATCGCAGTCAACGAGGGACAGTGCATGATGATCGTTGACCAGGGCGCTATCGTCGAGGTATGTGCGGAGGCCGGTGAGTTCGTTTATGATACCTCCGCAGAGCCGAGTATTTTCTACGGAAACCTTGGAAAGAGCATCGGGGACAGCTTTAAGCAGTTTGGAAAGCGTTTCACCATGGGCGGCGACACGGCGAGGGACCAGAGAGTCTACTTCTTCAACACGAAGGAGATCGTCGGAAACAAGTACGGCACAGCGAACGCAGTCCCGTTCCGTGTTGTAGACCAGAATATCGGCCTCGACGTGGACATCGCGATCCGCTGCCACGGCGAATATTCCTACAGAATGGTGGATCCGATCCTCTTCTATAAGAACATCTGTGGAAATATCGAGGAAGATTACACGAGAGATAAGATCGATTCCCAGCTCCGCAGCGAGCTTCTGACAGCTCTGCAGCCGGCCTTCGCGAAAATCTCCGGGATGGGAGTCCGCTACAGTGCGCTTCCGGGTCATACGGTGGAGCTTGCGAACGCGCTCCGCGAGATCCTCTCCGACAGCTGGGACGATGTATACGGAATTACTGTGAGCAAGATCGGTGTGAGCTCCGTGAAGGCCTCTGAGGAAGATGAGGCGATGATCAAGGAACTCCAGAGAAATGCCACATTCAGAAACACGGGAATGGCGGCGGCGCATTTAGTCAGCGCACAGGCTGAGTCGATGCAGAGCGCGGCAAAGAATACCTCCACAGGACCGATGATGGCATTTGCGGGAATGAATATGGCAGCCCAGAACGGCGGATTCAACACCCAGGGGTTGTTTAACATGGCAGCCGGACAGGGACAGCAGGGAAATCCTGCTATGGCAGACCAGGCACAGCAGGCATCCGGCGGTTCGGCGAAGATGGCACCGTTATCCGGATGGACCTGTTCCTGCGGACAGGAAGGAAATACCGGAAACTTTTGCTCCAACTGCGGAAAGAAGAAACCGGAGGAGAGCGGATCCTGGACCTGCAGCTGCGGACAGGAGAATACAGGCAATTTCTGCTCCAACTGCGGAAAGAAACGCCCGGATGCCGTTTGGACCTGCTCCTGCGGACAGGAAAATAAAGGAAACTTCTGTGCGAACTGCGGAAAACCGAGACAGTAAAAAATGTAAGCTTCCTGGCTGCCTTTTAGGGCAGATGGGAAGCTTAAGCCAGATACAGGGGGAAAGAAAATGGCACTTGTAAGTTATAAATGCCCCAACTGCGGCGGCTCGGTGGTCTTTGATCCGAAGAAGCAGAAGTTCTGCTGTGAGTTCTGCATGTCGGAATTTACGAAAGAAGAGATGGAAGCCGCGGCGTTAAAATCTACGGAGACCAGCGGCACGCAGGAGGAAAGCAGTGCGGCAGATACAGCACAGAATAATAACGCGGGCAGCACGAATCAGAACGAGGATGCCCTGGTCTATATCTGCCCGAGCTGCGGCGCGGAGGTCGTGACGGACGCAACGACGGCGGCAACATTCTGTTACTACTGTCACAACCCGGTAGTGCTTTCAGGAAAGCTTTCCGGCGAATTCCTGCCGGACTATGTGATCCCCTTTGCCATGGACAAGAAGAAAGCAACGGGGATATTCCTTGACTGGATCAAGAAGAAAAAATATATCCCGGACGACTTCTTCTCGAAGGACCAGATCGAGAAGTTTTCTGGTGTGTACTTCCCGTACCTGATGTACAGCTGCAGGGTCGACGGAAGGATCCAGGCGGAAGGCGAGAAGAACCGGACCTGGGTGACGGGAAATATCCGCTACACGGAGCATAAAAAATACCGGATGGAGCGCGCGGGACAGCTTGATGTAAAGAATGTCACGAGAAACGCGCTTAAGAAGAATAACAGCGCTCTCGTGGAAGGCGTCCTGCCTTTTGACATGGAAAAACTCCAGCCCTTTGATATGGGATACCTCTCCGGTTTTCAGGCGGAGAAGCGGGACATGGAGAAAGAGTCCCTGACCCCGGAGGTGGAGAGCGAGGTAAAACAGTACACGGTGGAGCAGCTGAAAGCTGATGTTATGGGGCAGTATTCCGCAGTGCGGGTGGACCAGAGCGACACAAATATCCGGGACGCGAGATGGCACTACGCCCTGCTCCCGGTGTGGATCCTGACCTACCGGGACAAGGCGAGAAAAGACGAACTCTACTACTTTGCCATGAACGGACAGACAGGGAAGATCTGCGGAAAGCTCCCGGTGGCGAAGGGAAAACTTGTGAAACTGTTCCTGGAGATCTTTGTGCCGGTTGCGGCGATTTTAATGATCGGGGGGTGGTTCCTGTGATGAAAATAAAGCAGATAAATGGAAAAATAACGGGAAACAGCCTGGAGAGCAGAAGAAAGTCAGGCATAGTGGAAAAAGTTTCTCATGCGGCAAAGACGTTAGTGAAAACAGCCTTAGCAGCAGGTGCTCTTGGAGTTTTTTTGACGGGAACAGCCCTTGCTGCATCCGGTGAGGACGCTTATCAGATAGCAGAGGGAACGGAGAGCTACGCGGATGTCTATGACATGGCAGATCTGTTTACAGATGAGGAAGAAAAACAGCTTTCTGAGCAGGCACAGGTCCTTTCAGATACGATGAAGATGGAAGCAGTCATCGTCACCACCGAGGAGAATTCCGGCTCCGCCCAGGTGTTCGCGGACGGATTTTACATGGAAGGCGGTTTCGGAACCGGTTCCGACCACTCGGGAATCCTGTTTCTCATCGATATGGATAACCGGGAACTCTACATATCTACAAACGGACAGATGATCCGTTACATGACGGACAGCCGCATCAATGATGTTCTGGACGATGTTTATAATTACGCGGCAGATGCCGATTACTACGGGGCAGCGGCGGCGTTTCTGACGGATACGGAAAAGTGCTATTCCAACGGAATTTCAAGAGATCAGTACAACTATGACACGGAGACGGGAAAGATCAGCCGTTATCACCATCTCGAATGGTATGAGATCCTGATTGCCCTCGGTGTGGCGGCGGCCTGCGGGGGTACTGCGGTGGCATCGGTACTTCGAAGCTACGGCCTTCACGGGGAAGATAAGCGGATGGCTTCAAACTTTAAACTCTCTTACCGGAGAGACAGCCGGTTCACCATGGGGAATGTCCTGGCGGATGCACTGCTGACATCCTATATCACCCAGCAGGTGATCCAGACACAAAAGAATAACAGACCGGGGTCAGGCGGAGGAAGCTTTTCCGGCGGCGGAAGATCATCCACCCACAGCTATGGAGGAAGCAGCCATGGCGGCGGAGGAAGGAAGTTTTAAGTTATGGAGATCAAAAAGATCGGAATTATCGGACAGGGCGCTCTCGGCGTCATGTACGGAAATTATCTGAAAAAACGGATGGGAAATGAGAATGTCTTTTTTATCGCGGATGAGGGGCGCGTAAACCGCTACCGGAGCGCGGATATGGTCTGCAACGGGGAAGCCTGTGGATTTTCCTACCGGTCTCCGGCGGAGGCGGTGACGGCGGATCTCATTATCTTTGCGGTGAAGTTCATGGGAATGGAGAGCGCGCTTGAGACCGTGAAGCCGTTTGTCGGGGAACATACCCTGTTCTTGTCGGTACTCAATGGAATTTCCAGCGAGGAGATGATCGAGAAAGCCTACGGCGCGGATCATGTGCTCTACGCCTGCGTGCAGGGCATGGACGCAGGAAAGGACGGAAATGAGGTCACCTACAAAAATATGGGTTATATCACCATCGGAAATAAGGACAGGAGCCATGATGAGAAGCTGAAGGCGGTGACGGAGCTTTTTGACCGGACGGGGCTGGCCTACAAGGTTCCGGATGATATTCTTCGGGAACAGTGGAACAAGCTCATGTTAAACACCGGTGTGAATCAGGTGACAGCGGTCTACGGTGCGCCATACAGCCTGATCCAGAAAGAGGGAGAGGCGCGTACCATGATGATCGAGGCCATGCGGGAGGTTCTCCGTGTGGCGGACACCCAGGACATTGATCTTACGGAGGCGGACATCGATTACTGGCTGGAGCTTCTTGCGACCTTAAACCCGGAGGGACATACCTCCATGTGTCAGGATGTTCTGGCAGGACGCCCGACGGAGGTGGACCTGTTCGCGGGAACGATGCTTAAGATCGCAAAGAAAGAGGGATTTTCTCTTCCTGTGAATACGTTTTTATATGAGAAGCTGAAGGAATTAGAAGGCGCTTCGGATTGAACGCGGTGAGTCAATGCTATCATTCAGACAAAGGAGACCAAGAAACACATGACGATCATGGTAATAGACGGCCAGGGCGGAAAGATGGGCAAGGGCCTGGTGGAACAGTTAAAGAAGCTTTGCCCGGAAGATGAGATCCTGGCGATCGGAACGAACAGCATTGCCACAGCAGCAATGCTGAAGGCGGGGGCGGATGCCGGCGCCACAGGGGAAAACCCGGCGGTAGTCACAAGCCGCACCGCCGACATCATTGTCGGTCCCATGGGAATCGTCATCGCTGATTCCCTCATGGGTGAGATCACGCCAAAAATGGCCGTCGCCATTGGCCAGAGCCTGGCCCAAAAAGTTCTGATCCCCGTAAACCGCTGCCAGCACTTTGTTGTAGGCTGCAGGGATATTTCTATGGGGGAGTATGTGAAGCTTGCGGTGGAGGAAGTTTTGAAGATCCGCCGTGGGGAGATATAGGTTTCATGGCATAATTCTCTGCCTGTCCGCATACACTGGGATGTATGTGGGAAGGAGAGTGTGCCATGAGGAAAAAAGAGCATTCGGGATCGGCAGCAGTGATCGGGGCACAGCTGGTGATCCTTTTTATTTTGACGGTTTCCCTGTGCGTTCAGAGCAGAAAAGCGGCGGCGGAGAATACATATGCGGTGATGGAGAAGAGCGGTGAAGGCAGTCAGGCTGGGGAGTCCGGAAAAGCCGGGGAAGCGGGGGACAGCCGGAAGAAGAAGTACATCCACTGGGTGGAATTTAATGTTCCGTCGGATGTGATGGATAAGGCGTTCCGGCTGGACATGGGGACGGTGCAGGAAGAGGTGCATCTGGATTGGGTGGAACTGCTGGCATATCTCGGGGCGAAGTATGGCGGAGATTTTGAGCGGTTCCGGCAGACGGATCTGGACGCAGTGGTGGAGAAACTGAAGTCCGGAGCGGCAATGGAGGAAATCACAAAGGACATGAAGTATTATGCTTATTACCGGGAGGCATATGGGGCGGTCCTGGATGGCATGGTTGGGTATTTTGAGCAGGAGAGCGGCAATAATAAGGTCTGGCTCAGAAAATATGGTCTGAAGGTGTTCTCGCCGATCGCGAAAAACTTTCCCTACAGCGATTATGACGATTTCGGTGCGTCCCGGTCCTACGGATTTAAGAGGAAGCACCTGGGTCATGACATGATGGGACAGGTGGGGACGCCGGTGATCGCGGTGGAATCCGGGTATGTGGAGGCTCTGGGCTGGAACCAGTACGGCGGTTGGCGGATCGGAATACGGAGTTTTGATAAAAAGAGGTATTACTATTACGCCCATCTGCGCCAGAACTACCCGTATCAGTCGAATTTAAAAGAGGGCAGTATCGTGACGGCGGGCGATGTGATCGGATATCTCGGCAGGACCGGGTACAGCACCACGGAGAACACAAATAATATCACGACACCGCACCTTCACTTCGGAATCCAGCTCATTTTTGATGAGTCGCAGAAAGAAGGAAACAATGAGATCTGGATCAACTGCTATGAGATCGTGAAATTCCTGCGGATGAACCAGAGTGAGACGGTGAAGGTGGAAGGGACGAAAGAGTGGACGAGAGTCTATAATATGAAGGACTCCGGAATTCCAGAGAGCTCAGAACGTACAGAAAATTTAGAACAGCCGGAGGAGAGTGAAGGTCCAACGACTGACTAAAGGCGGGAAACATGGATAGAATTTCAGAAATCTCCCCATAATAACCCAGGTAAGAAAGTTCCGGTACCACTTTCCGGAACTTTTTTCTTAATAAAGAAACGAAAGGGTGAGATTCATGAAAGATCAGGTCTTTGGCGTCCTGCAGAGGATCGGGAGGTCGTTTATGCTGCCGATTGCACTGCTGCCCGTGGCGGGACTATTGCTTGGTATCGGCGGTTCCTTCTCGAATACCACGATGCTTGAAACGTACGGACTCACGCGGATCATGGGACCGGGAACCTTCTGGAACGCATTGTTCACGGTGATGAGTCAGGCGGGGGATATCGTGTTCGCGAACCTTCCGATCCTGTTTGCCATGGGCATCGCCATCGGCATGGCAAAAAAGGAGAAGGAAGTGGCTGCGCTGGCTGCGGTCATCTCCTTTCTCGTCATGCATGCGGCCATCGGTGCGATGATCGCGGTAAACGGTGGGACGGATGCCTTAAAAGAGGGGGCTGGTGCCATGGTGGCGGGGATCCAGTCCCTGCAGATGGGGGTGTTCGGCGGAATCCTGGTGGGACTTGGGACCGCATGGCTCCACAACCGGTATTACAGGATCGAGCTCCCACAGGTGCTGTCCTTCTTCGGCGGGACAAGATTCGTCCCCATCGTGAGCGCCCTGTTCTATGTCCTGGTGGGAATTCTCATGTACTTTATCTGGCCTCCGGTCCAGGCGGCGATCTCAGGAGTCGGCGGCTTCGTGCTCCGCTCCGGGTATCCCGGAACATGGTTTTACGGCTTCATGGAGCGTGCCCTGATCCCCTTCGGTCTGCACCATGTGTTTTATATCCCGTTCTGGCAGACCGCAGTGGGCGGCACCATGGAGATCGGCGGAAAAATCGTGGAAGGTGCCCAGAACATCTTCTTCGCGGAGCTTGCGGACCCAGGAAATACGAGATTTTCCGTGGAGGCCACAAGGTTTATGGCAGGAAAGTTCCCGCTTATGATTTTCGGACTTCCGGGAGCAGCCCTGGCCATGTACCAGGCGGCGCTGCCGGAAAAGAAAAAGGAGGTATCGGGACTTCTCCTCTCCGCAGCACTGACCTCCATGCTCACGGGGATCACAGAGCCGCTGGAGTTTACATTCCTCTTTACCGCGCCGCTTCTCTACGGGATTCACTGCGTGTTCGCAGGACTGGCGTACATGCTGATGCACATGCTCGATGTTGGAGTCGGAATGACATTCTCCGGTGGGCTCATCGATCTGTTTCTGTTTGGAATCCTTCAAGGAAACAAAAAGACCGGGTGGCTCTGGATCGTTGTGGTCGGAGTCTTCTATTTTCTCATGTACTGTGCGGTGTTCCTGGTTCTGATCCGGAAACTTGACTATAAGACGCCGGGGCGGGAAGTGGGGGCTGCGGCGAAGCTCTATACGAGAAGCGATGTGGAGCAGAGGAAGGAAGAGAGAAAAGGAACTGGTCCCGGACAGGCCGGCAGGGAAAAATCTGCGGGGAAGACGGGAACACGTTCCGGGGAGATCCTTAAGGGGCTTGGCGGGCCGGACAATATCACGGACGTGGACTGCTGTGCGACGAGACTTCGGTGCACCGTAAAGGATGAGAAAAAAGTAGACGAGTCCGTCTTAAAAGCGACCGGGGCGTCCGGCGTCATCAAAAAAGGAAAAGGTGTTCAGATCATCTATGGTCCGCAGGTGTCGGTCATCAAATCGGATCTGGAAGAGTATATGGAAAAGTACGGGGATGAAAGTGATGAAGGTGATAGTCATGTACTTATAAAAAGTCCCATGACAGGAACCGTAATCCCGCTTTCGGAAGTCCCGGATGAAGCATTTGCCGGAAAAATGATGGGAGACGGTGCGGCGGTAATTCCGGATGATGAATATGTGTACGCACCGGCGGACGGGACAGTAACATTTGTATTCCCGACAAAGCATGCAGTCGGATTCCGGACCGACGGTGGACATGAGATGTTGATCCATGTTGGAATCGATACAGTATCGTTATCAGGAGATGGCTTTGAGGCTTTCGTGCACGATGGGGATCATGTACGGACCGGGGATAAGCTTTTGAAGGCAGATATTCAGGAAATTAAAGATAAAGTTCCATCTTTGGCATCCCCGGTTCTTTTCACAGATCTTCCGGACTGCCTGGAAGTTCATATTTTAAAGCGCGGAAAGATCCGGAGCGGGGAACCGTTTTTAGAGCTGCATAATAAAGAAAAATAGGAAGTGGGTTGATTATGGAGACATTTCAGTATACAATTACAGACGAGATCGGAATTCATGCGAGACCGGCGGGAGAGCTTGCGAAGCTTGCAAAGGAATTCCAGTCGAAGATCACGATAAAGACAGAGACAAAACAGGCAGATGCCGAAAGGCTCATGGCGGTGATGGCCCTCGGGATCCGTCACGGTCAGACGATCACCGTGGAGACCGTCGGTCCGGACGAAACAGAGGCGGCAGAGGCGGTACAGGACTTTTTTCAGGCAAAACTGTAAGGCGGATATATGAGTATGGAGATCATAAAAGGAAAATCAATCTTAAATAAGGTAGCGATCGGGCCGATCCTCTACCACAGAAAGACGGAAAGCCAGGTAAAGCGCCGGACGGTGGAGGATACCGAGGCGGAGGTAAAACGGTACGAGATGGCTGTGGCGTGCGCGGAGGACGAATTAAAGACACTCCATGAGAAAGCCTGCGAGCAGGTCGGAGAGACAGGTGCGGCGGTGTTTGAGGTCCATATGATGATGCTGGAGGATGCGGACTATCGTGATTCTGTGCTGAACATTATAAGAAACCAGAAGACGAATGCGGAGTACGCGGCGGCGGTGACCGGTGACAACTTTTATCGTCTTTTCGCGGATATGTCGGATGAATATTTCCGCGCACGGGCAGCGGATGTGAAGGATGTCACGGACCGCCTTGTAAAGATCCTTTCCGGCAACGCGGTGGAGTCGGGCTTCCTGACCCAGCCAGTGATCCTGATGGCAGAGGATCTGGCACCCAGTGAGACGGTACAGCTGGAAAAGAACATGCTGCTGGGATTTATCACGGAGCAGGGGTCCCCGAACTCCCACACGGCGATCCTGGCCCGTAGCATGAACATCCCGGCCCTTGTGTCCGTGGAGGTCAAGGAATCTTGGGACGGAAAGATGGCGGTCATCGACGGCGAGACGGGAATGCTCTATGTGGATCCGGACGAGGAGACGCTGGCTGCCATGGAGAAGAAGAAGCAGGCGGAGGAAGAAAAAGAGCGCCTGCTGCAGGAATTAAAGGACAAAGAGGATATCACCCTGGACGGAACGAAGGTGAAGCTCTACGCCAATATCGGGGATGTCTCCGATGTTGCGGAGGTCTTAAAGAGCAACGCGGCGGGCATCGGCCTGTTCCGGAGTGAGTTTTTATATCTTGAGAAGAAGACATACCCGACGGAGGAAGAGCAGTTTGCAGCATACCGTCAGGTGGCGGAGATGATGGCGGGAAAAGAGGTCATTATCCGCACTCTGGACATCGGCGCCGACAAGCAGGCGGACTACTTTAAATTGAAGAAGGAAGAAAACCCGGCAATGGGTTACCGCGCGATCCGGATCTGCCTCACAAGACCGGAAATCTTCCGCACCCAGCTTCGGGCGATCTATCGCGCCAGCGCATTCGGAAAGATTTCCATTATGTTCCCGATGATCGCATCCCTTTGGGAGGTCCAGAAGGCGAAGGAGATCGCGGCCTCTGTCCGCGATGAACTAAAGGAACAGGGCGTTCCATTCGGCAATGTGGCCATCGGCATCATGATCGAGACCCCGGCGGCGGCGATCATCAGCGAGGATCTGGCAAAAGAGGTGGATTTCTTCAGTATCGGAACCAATGACCTTGTCCAGTACACGTTAGCCATCGACAGACAAAACGAGAAATTGGATGAATTCTACGATCCGAAACATCCGGCGGTGCTGCGGCTGATCCGCTTTGTGGCGGAGAGTGGCCATAAGCACGGCTGTATGGTTGGAATCTGCGGTGAACTTGGCGCGGAGACGGATCTCACGGAAGATTTTTTGAAGATGGGAATCGATGAACTGTCGGTGTCCCCGTCCTTCCTGTTAAAAGTGCGGGAGAAGATCAGACAGACGGACCTTACAAAATAAAATCGAGCGCATCCTGCGCATAGAGGAGTCATAAATGCAGACAGAAAAAAATATGGCAGGTCCATACGAAATCATCGTCCTGGACCTGGACGGCACGCTGACAAACCGGGACAAGGTGATCACACCGCGGACAAAGGCGGCACTTATGAAGGCGCAGGAGCGCGGAAAAAAGGTGGTTCTCGCGTCGGGGCGTCCGACCCAGGGCGTGATGCCGCTTGCGAAAGAGCTGCGCCTGGACGAGTACAGCGGGTATATTCTCTCCTTCAACGGCGGACGGATCATCAACTGCAAGACCGGGGAGACCGTGTTTGCGAGATCTCTGCCGGTTTCTGCCAATAAGAAGATCATTGGGCTTGCAGAGGAACATCAGGTGGACATCGCCACATACGAGGGCAGCAGGATCATTTCCTCAAATCCGGAGTCCCCGTACGGAAGGCTGGAGAGCCGGATCAACGGGATGGAGCTCTGGAAACCGGAGGACATGAAGGAATATGTAAACTTTGAGGTCCCGAAATTTCTTATGATGGAGGACGGCGATTACCTTGCGATGGTGGAGCCGAAGGTGAAGGCGGCCATGGGAAAAAATTTCAGCGTTTACCGCTCAGATCCGTTCTTTCTTGAGGTCCTGCCGAAGGGAATCGATAAGGCTCAGAGTCTGGAGCGCCTGCTGGAAGTCCTGGGACTCACGAAAGAGCAGATGATCGCCTGCGGGGACGGTTACAATGACCTCACGATGATCAAGTATGCGGGCCTCGGTGTTGCCATGGAAAATGCGGTCCTGCCGGTGCGGAGTGCGGCGGATTATATCACGGCGTCCAACAATGATGACGGTGTTGGGCTGGTTGTGGAGAAATTTATGTTGGCATAGAAAATGGCTGCTTATATTCCAAAGGGATATGGCAGCCATAACTCTTTTTGCTTTTTTGCACAGAAATACTGGACTTTTTGAATCTAACGTGCTAAACTGTGATTAGTGCGTTGAACGAAATGATCCATAAAGATGCAGCAAAAATATTGCTCTGAGTTTGCTGCAAATATGAAGCAGAAGGGGTAATAGTAAACATGAATAAGAAAATCAAGACAGATGCAGTTGATCACCTTTTTGAGGCGATTCTGACATTGAAGACGCCGGAAGAGTGCTACGCATTCTTCGAGGATGTCTGCACGGTAAATGAACTCCTGTCCCTGTCCCAGCGCTATGAAGTCGCGAAGATGCTGAGAGAGAAACGGACATATCTCGATATCGCGGAGAGCACAGGTGCTTCCACCGCAACGATCAGCCGTGTAAACCGGTCTTTAAATTACGGAAGTGACGGATACGATATGGTATTCAAGCGTCTTGGATTCGAGAAACTCGATGATGAGGACGGCGCGGAGAAATAAGAGAAAGTATTTTGATATGAAAACAAGAAAGACCTTCTGACAGAAGCAAATTGGGGATTGCTTCTGAAGGAAGGTCTTTTTGAATTTGTAATTTCAGTGCTGTTTAGCGTCAAAAGCTTTCTTTCGACATGTTGGAAACGATACAATTATTTCTTTTTTTTCGGCGGATTCGCATCCCGCAGTTCGTCGGCCAGACGCTCGATCATCTGCTTCTTTAAGAACACGTCGAAAGCCAGCTCGCAGATAAATGCGAAGAGCTGCAGCGATTCTGCATTCTCAGGATCCTCCGATCCCTCCGCGGCAGTGGGGAAGGTCTCTTTCGCCTTCTCAAATTTCTCTTTCACATCATCCTTCAGCCGATCCATCTGATCATGTTCCATGGAGAAGATCTTTGTGTAGATCTCTGCCAGGGAGGATTCCGATGTGCCGAAATGGTTCTCCGTAATATAGGAAAGAACCGTCTCGATATCCGTGAAGCTCAGCAGATTTTTAAAATAATAGATAAATACCAGAAGCAGGATATGTTCCTGGGTATATTTTTTCCGTACCGGGGATGGAAGCAGGTTGTTTTTCGCATAGTTGTTGATCATAGTCTTTGTCAGAACCTTGTCTTCCGGGTAGCGCTTTAACTCACCGAGGTGCTTCTCCATAAAGGTCGTCACCTGATCCATATAGAGGTCGATCTGCGGGATCTCATCCACATGAATGTGGTCGAGGCTGTCCAGGTGGGCAAGCAGCTCATTCAGTCGTTCTTCATTCGTTCTCATGGTGAAACTCCTTTCATCCATCTATTATATAGTATTAAAAACTATATGACAAGGGGCAAAGATGATTTTAAACAAAAAGCGCATCATCCGGGGACGATATCCCGGATGGTGCGCTTTCGACAGTTTATACTTTTATACTGAAAAGAGTTATCTGCTATGCTCCTGCAGCAGTCCCTGTTCCGCATAATACCGTTCAGCTCCCGGATGAAGCTCGATCGGAAGATCCTCGTACATGAATCCCGTCTGTGAGGCATAGGAGAGGGCGGGATGGAGATCCTTTAAGCGGTCACGGTTCTCGTAGAGGATCGAGGTGATCTCATAGACGAGATCGTCGCTCATGTTCTCGCTGACGCAGAGGAGACATTTGATCCCAAAGGTTGCAACATTCTCGTCCTGACCGTTGTAGGTACCGGCGGGGATCTCCTCCATATAATAGAATGGATTGGAGCGGATGATGGAGCGGAGCTCAGAATCCGTGTATTTTAAAAGATGGCACGGAACCGCGTCCGCCAGCTTTGCGAGTCCGGAAATTGGCACACCGGTAAACCCGTGAATTGCGTCGAGGGTCCTGTTTTTAACCTCCTCAGCGCCCGAGCCGAGGCCGCAGTTGACAAGGGTAGAATTCTGTTCTGTGACACCGAGAACACTCAGGGAAACCTTTGCGGCGAGCTCCGTGGTGGAATCATGAGGACCGACCCCAAGTTTATTCCCCTTCAGATCATGCACGTAAAAAATACCGGAATCATCCCGGGCCATCCAGTTCGAGATGCTTGGATAGAGGGCTGCGATGACCTTGAGTCCTTTAAACGGGGCATCTTTGAATTCCCCGCTTCCGTTTACTGCGGCAAAGGCCACATCACCGCTGACGAGTCCGAGATCGATGCTTCCCTGTTCGAGGGAACGGACATTCCCGGCGGAGCCCGTGGAAGCGCTGACATTCAGTTTGAGGGTGGAGTCAGAATCCTCAACGACCCCGGAGATCGCTTTTCCGACCGGGTACATGGTCCCGCCGCTGTCGGCAGTTCCGATCGTCAGGATTTTTAATGAATCTGATGCTGCCCCTGTCTGGCCCTGCGGGGGCGCGGAAGCCTTTCCGCATCCGCCAAGCGCGAGACCGGTGCAGAGGAGGAACAAAGAAATTATGTGTGAAAATTTATGCATGAAGATATCCTATTCCTTGTGTGTCAGGCTGTAAAACCGGAAAAAGCTCCGGACAGCTTTTGTAACTTTACATCTTTAGAGTATAACATAAAATCTGTGGCAGATACAATGTATTTTAGAAAAACAAACAAAAACCGGTCGGAGAGGGGGGATCTCCGACCGGAAAAGAGGGTTATACAAATGAGAAACCAATAAATATTGTAAGGCTCTGTCAACTCCGGAACAGACCTCCGAAGATGGAGAGGAAGATCGGGTTGTAGATATCGTCGATGATAACAGCAAAGGACGGATATAAAACCCAGGCGATAGTGTGCCAGCCGTACTGGTCCATGATCGCTTTCTCGTTTGCGACGGCGTTGGAACCGGAACCGCAGCCCCAGCCGATATTTCCGGCTGTCATGACAGCTGCGCCGTAATCGCGGCCGAAGAGGTTGAAGGATACAAAGATTCCAAAGAGTGCCATGAAGATGCCCTGTGCTACGAGGATGATGCCCATCTGTCCTGCAAGGGGAGCAAGCTTCGTGAAGTCGGTGGTCATAAGTACGAGGGCAAGGTAGAGCTCTAAGAACATGTGTTCAATAGCGTCAACCTCCGGTACATAGAACTTGATTCCGGTTGCTTCCATGACGTTTCTCGCGATGGCACCTGCGAAGAGGCAGCCGATGAATTTCGGCATCTCGATCATCGGGATGTTGTCAAGCAGACAGTAGATCGGCATTCCGAGCGCTGCGAGAAGAAGACACATCGCGAACATCATGATCATTTTCGTGTTGTTAAGCTCCGGAACCTTGCCGGTTGCGTGTGCTTCCGGTTTGTCGTTCGGATCAGACTTTAAGCCATGCTTTGCGATCAGGAAGGCTGCAACCGGACCGCCGATCAGGGAACCCATGATATTTCCCATGGTACCTGCCGCGACACCAACAACGGTGGCATCCGGCGCGCCCCATTCCTCAAAGATCGGGCCGAACGCAGACGCGGTGCCGACACCGCCGGACATCGCCGCGGAAGAACACTGGAGCGCTAAGAGCGGGTGCATTCCGATGAGCTGGCTCAGTGCGTATCCTAAGAGGTCCTGACAGGTGATCAGAAGACATGCTGCAAATGCGATGAGGATACAGAGCTTTCCGCCTGCGTGCTTTAACATCTTCGCGCTGAAGCCGAAGCCTACGCAGAGGAAGAATAAGTTCTGGCAGAGATCCTTCATGATCGTCGCGTCGAAGGAGATTCCGACGATTCCGGCACCCTTGATGCAGGATACGATGATCGAGAAGATCAGACCGGAAATAACAGGCGCCGGGATCGCGTATTTTCTGAGCGCCTCAGAACGGGCAACGATGGCCCTGCCAAGGAAGATCACGATGGCCGCGAAACCGAGAGTACACAGGTACTCAAACTTGAAAGAGGCGACTGCTCCGTCGGCTGCCGGTTTGTAGGTGCCGAAATAACTGATGATACTTTCCATAAGAGTTCCTCCAATCCTTTTTTAGTAGGTGTGTTCCGATAGACTCCCGAAAATAAAACAGTGAATGGAACTGTTTTATTTCCCCACAGAGGAATCTGCCGGAGGTGTTTGGGAAGGTAAAATCTTTATGAAAAAAGAATAAAATATTTTCAAATAAAATGCAATTTTAATAAGTATTAACCAATAATTGTAACTTAAGTAACAAAAATACAGTAAAAAACTTACAAAAACGGATACAGAGAGAATATAAAGCTATACGGAAAATTAGCGGGAAAGGACTTGACATCTTTGAGCGTCCCGCGCAGCCGGTATCTTTGCGCAAAAAATCCGCCCGGAAGAGTGGGAATCTCTCCGGGCGGATATAAGAGGGGTATGTTTCAAGATCAAAAACTGTATATGGGATACGACTTGCGATCAGCCTTTGAATAAGCCACCAAAGATGGAAAGGAAGATCGGGTTATAGATATCATCGATGATAACAGCGAAGGACGGGTAAAGAACCCATGCGATGTTATGCCATCCGTACTGATCCATAACAGCCTTTTCGTTCGCTACTGCGTTCGGACCGGAACCGCAGCCCCAACCGATGTTGCCGGCTGTCATAACGGCTGCGCCGTAGTCACGGCCAAAGAGGTTGAAGGAAACGAAGATACCGAACAGAGCCATGAGGATCGCCTGTGCTACGAGGATGATACCCATCTGGCCTGCAACCGGGGCAAGCTTTGTGAAGTCTGTTGTCATAAGAACAAGTGCAAGGTAAAGCTCCAGGAACATATGCTCGATGGCGTCAACCTCCGGAACATAGAACTTGATGTTTGCAGCTTCCATGACGTTTCTTGCGATGGCACCTGCGAAGAGGCAGCCGATGAATTTCGGCATCTCAATCATCGGGATATTGTCGAGTAAGCAGTAAATCGGCATGCCGAGAGCTGCGAGAAGTAAGCACATTGCGAACATCATGATCATCTTTGTGTTGTCAAGCTCCGGTGCCTTGCCGGTTGCCTTTGCTTCCGGCTTATCGTTCGGGTCAGCCTTTAAACCGTGCTTTGCGATCAGGAAAGCCGCAACCGGACCACCGATGAGGGAGCCCATAACGTTACCAAGAGTACCTGCCGCAACACCGATCGTTGTAGCATCCTGTGCACCCCAGCCCTCGAAGATCGGACCAAAGGCAGATGCGGTACCAACACCACCGGACATCGCTGAGGAAGAACACTGAAGAGCGAGGAGCGGATTTAAGTTGATCAGGTGAGCGATCGCAACACCGAGAACATCCTGACAGGTGATCAGGAGGCAGGCAGCAAATGCGATCATGACGCAGAGCTTTCCGCCTGCATGTCTTAACATCTTTGCGCTGAAGCCGAAGCCTACGCAGAGGAAGAAGAGGTTCTGACAGAGGTCTTTCATGACCTTTGCGTCAAAACTGATACTGACTGTGCCGGTCATCTTGATCGCGGAAATCAGGAGTGAAAAGATGATACCGGAAACAACCGGAGCTGGAATCGCATATTTTCTTAATGCCGCGGAATGTGCGACGATTGCGCGTCCGAGGAAGATTACGATTGCTGCAAAGCCGAGAGTACATAAATACTCAAATTTAAAATTTGCGATTGCGCCATCGGCAGCTGGTGTGTAGGTGCCGAAATAGCTGATGATATTTTCCATAAAATATCCTCCTATCCTTTTTTTGCCTTACACATTCCGCTCTTCTTTTCCTGTCCCGGGAATCCGGAAACAGCTCACAGATGAAAAGAAAAGCGCTCCATCTGTTTATACCCCGTTTACATTGATGAAAATGTGTAAAAACTTTATAAAAAGAATAAAAGATTTTGTGCATGGTGTCAATTTAAGTAAGTAAGTAACAGGTTTTGTAAATATCGTAACTGCCGCCGGAGGGCAAATCATCTTTGCCCGAATCCATATTTGATCGAAGGGCGGCCGCCGGTCTTGTAATCGATCGTGCTGATGATCTCGCCAGTGTCTACCATATAGTTCATGTATCTGCGGATCGTGATGCGGGAGAGGTGGATCTGCTCGGCGATCTGCTCGCTGGTAAAGAAGCCATTCCGGTTGTTCTGCAGATATTCCCGGATCATGGCAAGGGTTGTCTCGTTCAATCCCTTTGCGAGTGACGGCTTTGCGTCTGCCCTCTGGTCATTCACGGAAAAAAGACGGTCGATATCGTGCTGGCCGAGTCCCCCGTGGCTGTGCTCCAGATACTTCTTTGTCTCGGTAAAACGGTCAAGAGCTGTCTTAAAACGCGTATATTCGAAGGGTTTCACGAGATAGTCGGTGATCCCGCGATTTAACAGGGAGCGGACGATATCCGTATCGTTCGCGGAGGTGACCATAATGACGGATGGTGTGAGGCCGGCATTGTGGAGGGCATCAAGAAATTCACCGCCGTTCATGACAGGAGTATAGTAATCGAGAATGATCAGGTCAGTGGGATTCGTCTTCAGGTAGGGGAGCGCCTCCGACCCGTTTTTAAAGATCCGGTCCACCCGGAATTCCGGAGTGACCTCGACATACTGTTTATTGATGGAGGCGACCATCGGATCGTCCTCGATGATGATTACATGGTACATGGTGTATGCTTCCTTTCCGTAAATGTGATGGTAAAGCAGGTGCCCTCTCCCGGTTCTGTCTCGATGGAGATCTCGCCGTTCCCGCTGTCTACAAGCTGTTTGATCAGGAAAAGTCCGGTCCCGCGGTTTGTGCCCTTGGACGAGACGCCCTTTTCATAGATCCTGTCGATCAGATCCGGACGGATCCCGCGCCCGGTGTCCTCACAGGTGATGATATTGCAGCCAGGGTCACAGTAGATCCCGAGTGTGATCTCCCGGATCTCAGGACTGCCTGCGGAAAGCTCCTCGATGGCATTTTCGAGAAGATTTCCGACGATCGTGATATAGTTTTCGACCGGAAGAAGGAGATCCTTTTCCAGACAGCGGCTGTCCGGGGAGACGGTGAGCAGGATGCCGAGCTCCGCGGCATGCATCATTTTTCCGATCACAAGGGCGCAGATCTTTGATACGCGCAGACAGTCCGCAGTCTGGCGGATCGACTGGCTGGAGACAAGGTTGCTGTTGATAATGAAGTTGATGGCCTCCTCCGTCTGACCGGTCTGGAGGTAGCCCAGGATCACGTGGAGCTTATTTAAAAATTCGTGGTTGAAGGCGCGCAGTGTGTCAAGCATCGCCTTTGCTCCGGTGAGCTCGTCCATGACCGTCTCCATCTCCGTCTGGTCATTGATGATCGTGAGGATCACCGGATGCTCCGTCTGGGTGTCTGCCGGAATCTCACTGACCAGAAGTCTTCGGTTCTCACAGGTGCAGGCACGGTGGTAGGACGGTGTGCCGGACGCGAGGACCCGGTCTGCCTGGGATTCCGGGAAGAAATCCCTGAAAGTGCGTCCTTCCATAAGAGGTTCAGTCCGTTCCTGTCCGGAAGTCCCATCGTCCGGGGAGACAGAAGGCGGATCCTCCGGTTTTTCAGGCATCACAGATATAGACGCCGTTGGTACCGGTGATCATTTTTCT
>OOAT01000380.1_pt1 | contig 35327 bp, 30 predicted proteins | sample 1671441 | NCBI WGS metagenome assembly OOAT01 (sample SAMN06348157, study PRJEB24527) | human gut metagenome | biome: human gut; feature: ankylosing spondylitis patient; material: feces | host: Homo sapiens | place: China | collected 2015-10 | reverse complement strand
ACGACTGCGTCATCAAGCAGCAGACCGGCGAGTGCATCATGCCCCGGGAGGGCGTGTTTGCCCGGGTGCTGCATGGCGGCGAGATCCATGTGGGGGATGAGGTGACCCTGCTGCCCCCGCCGGAAAATCCGCCCCTGCGCGCTGCCGTCATCACCCTTTCTGACAAGGGCAGCCGGGGTGAGCGGGAGGACAAGAGCGGCCCCCTGATCGTGGAGATGCTCACCGCTGCAGGCTATCAGGTGGAGGAGACCATGATCCTGCCCGATGAGGCAAAGGCCCTGAAAGCACAGCTCATCCGGCTGGCCGATGGCCGTCAGGTCAACCTGATCCTGACCACCGGCGGCACCGGCTTTGCCCCCCGGGATATCACCCCGGAAGCCACCTATGCCGTAGCGGACCGCAACGCCCCCGGCATTGCTGAGGCCATGCGTTACCACAGCCTGAGCATCACCCCGCGCGGGATGCTCAGCCGCGCCGCCAGTGTGCTGCGGGGCAAGACCCTCATCGTCAACCTGCCCGGCAGCCCCAAGGCCGTGAAGGAGAATCTGGAGTACATCCTGCCCAGCCTGGAGCACGGGGTGCGCATTGCCGCCGGGCTGGACGGCGAGTGCGCCCGCAAATAAGTCTGTTTCACCGCCGCGGCGCTGCTTTTGGTGCCGGGCGTAAAAATAAAAGTACAACAAAAGCATACCCACTGTAAGGAGCAAGACTATGAAAACTATGATCTCCCGCCGCGGCTTCCTGTGCGCTGCCGGCATCGCATCCGCATCTGCTGTTCTGACCGCCTGCGGCGGCTCCTCCAGCAGCACTGCATCTGCCACCGCATCCTCCGCTGCCGCCTCCTCTGAGGCTGCCTCCGGCGAGAGCGTGGAGCTGATCGTTTTTGCTGCTGCCTCCCTGACCGAGACCCTGAACGCCATTGCCGAGACCTACTCCGCAGAGAACCCCGGCGTGACCTTCAGCTTCAACTTTGACTCTTCCGGAACCCTCAAGACCCAGATCCAGGAGGGCGCGGACTGCGACCTGTTCATCTCCGCCGGTCAGAAGCAGATGAACCAGCTGGACAGCACCGCTTCCGCTGAGGGGAACACCGAGGGCCTGGACTTTGTGGATGCCGAAAGCCGTGTGGATCTGCTGGAGAACAAGGTCGTGCTCTGTGTGCCTGAGGGCAGCGACAAGGGGATCGACAGCTTCGACAGCCTGGCCGAGCACCTGAAGGCAGAGGATATCCTGTTCTGCATGGGCAACAGCGATGTGCCCGTGGGTCAATACACCCAGAAGATCCTGGCTTACTATGATCTGGATGAAGCAGCTCTGGCTGCTGCCGGTGTCATCACCTACGGTTCCAACGTCAAGGAAGTCACCACCCAGGTCAGCGAGGCCAGCGTAGATGCCGGTGTCGTTTACTGCACCGACGCGTACAGCGCCGGTCTGACCCCCGTGGATGAGGCCACCAAGGAAATGTGCGGCCAGGTCATCTACCCCGCCGCTGTGATGAAGAACGCCCTCCATGCCGAGGCTGCCAAGGAATTCCTGGCTTACCTGCGCACCGACAAGGCTGCGACCGTGTTCGAGAGCGTGGGCTTCACCGCACTGTAAGCATCCGCTGGGGGGATGGTATGGACTGGTATCCCTTATGGAACAGCCTGCGCATTGCGCTGATCAGCTGCGCGGCGGTGTTCTTTTTAGGCATCTTTGCGGCCTACTACATTGCAAAGCTCCCGCGCGTTCTCAAAGGCGTGCTGGATGTGGTGCTCACCCTGCCCATGGTGCTGCCGCCCACGGTCGTGGGATATTTCCTGCTGCTGCTGTTCGGCGCAAAAAGGCCGCTGGGCATCTTTTTCATGGAACATTTCGGCGTGAAGCTGGTGATGAACTGGTATAGCGCCATCTTTGCTTCCATCGTGGTGGCCTTTCCGCTGATGTACCGCACGGCCCGCGGTGCCTTTGAGAGCTTTGACGAAACGCTGGCATGGTCGGCACAGACGCTGGGGCTTTCCAACACCTGGATCTTCTGGCGGGTGCGGATGCCCTGCTGCCGTCAGGGCATTCTGGCCGGTACGGTGCTGGCCTTTGCCCGTGCGCTGGGCGAATATGGTGCCACCAGCATGATCGCAGGCTACACGCCGGGCAAGACAGCCACCATTGCAACCACGGTCTACCAGCTCTGGCGCACCAACGATGAAACCGGGGCCATGCAGTGGGTGCTGGTGGATATCGTTATCTCGGCGGTGGTGCTGCTGGCAGTGAACCTGCTGGAACGCAGGCAGAAGCAGGGAGGAAAGCGCACATGAGCCTGGAAGTAAATGTGACCAAGCGGTTTGATGGTTTTACCCTCCACGCTGCGTTCACGGCGGGGGACACTGCCACCGCCCTTCTGGGTGCGTCCGGCTGCGGCAAAAGCATGACCCTGCGCTGCATTGCAGGCATCGTCCGGCCGGACGAAGGGCGCATCGTGCTGGATGGCCGGGTGCTGTTCGACAGCACTCAGGGCATCGACCTGCCGCCCCAGCAGCGCAATGTGGGCCTGCTGTTCCAGAACTACGCCCTGTTCCCCAACATGACCGTGGAACAGAATATCCTCAGCGCACTGAAAAAGGAAAAGGACCCTGCCGCCCGCAGGGCTGCCTGTGCCGAGGCATTGCGTGCCATGCGGCTGGAGGAACTGGCCAAGCGCCTGCCCGGCGCGCTTTCAGGCGGGCAGCAGCAGCGTGCCGCCCTGGCCCGCATCCTGGCGGCCAAACCCCGCATCCTGATGCTGGACGAGCCATTCAGCGCGCTGGACAGCTACCTGCGCGAGGAGGTAGAGGGGGAGGTAGGCAGCCTGCTGGCCGGATTTGCGGGCACAGCCCTGCTGGTGACCCACAACCGGGACGAGGCCTACCGCCTGTGCAGGGAGATGATCGTGATGGACAGCGGCGAGGTGCTCCGGGCAGGTACGACCAAGGAGGTCTTTGCCGACCCCCGCACCCGTGCTGCCGCCCGCCTGACCGGCTGCAAGAACATTCTGCCCTGCACCCGGGTGGGGGAGCATACCGTTTATCTGGCGGGCTGGGAACAGCCGCTGACCGTGGCTCTGCCGGTGCCCGAGGGCTGCCGCGCCGTGGGCATCCGCGCCCATGATTTTGCGCCCTGCGCTCCCGGCACCCCCAACAGCCTGCCGGTGCAGGCTGTCTCCACCAGTGAGAACCCCTTTGACTGGAACATGATCTTCACCCTGCCCGGCGGTGAGGCCCGCCTGTGGTGGAAGGTGTCCAAGGAGACAATGGCGGCCCCGCCGCCAAAAGCACCCGCCTGCCTTGCTGCCGCCCCGGAAAATATCATGCCACTGGTCTGAGGCAAAAAATCGTTTTCTCCCTGCTCCCGAAACAGAAATACGGAGCAGGGAGAAATTTTTTGAAAAAAATACTTGACTTTATCAAGTAATGCGATTATACTAGACCTTGTCAAGTAAAGGAGATGCAAAGAGTGATCCAATCGACCATATCCTTCTACGTGATGGAGTTTTACAAGCAGTTCGCAGCCTACACCACCCAGCAGCTGCAGGAGTTTGGCCTGAGCTTTGGCATGATGTATTTTGTGATCTACGTGGGCAAACATCCCGGCTGCACCCCGGCTGAGATGACCAAAAACCTGCACCTGGACTGGGGCCACTGCCAGCGCAGCGTGATCAAGCTGGTGGAAGATGGCTTTATGACCCGGGAAAAGCAGGGCCGCAGTTATCATTTGGGGCTGACCCCGGCGGGTGAGAGAGCATTCCGGACCTGCCACCAGGTATTTTTTGATTGGGATGCACAAAATTTGAGCGGGCTGACCGAAGAGGAACAGCACCAGCTCCTGAGCCTGCTGCAAAAGGCAGCACGGACGAGGAAAGAGAGTGTGTAACATGTACGACACCATCCTGAGCCCCATTGATTACGGTGGAATGCAGCTGAAGAACCGCATCATCTTTGCTCCCACCACCTTCGGCCTTTCGGACGAGGAATATCTGGCAGAGATGGAGCGGCTGGCCAAGGGCGGCTGCGCCATGATCATCATCGGCGACGTGCCGGTGGCCAAGAGCCGGTTTGAGAAGTCCCTGTTTGACAAAAAGGGCTTTGCCTTCTATCAGCAGATCTGCGAGACTGCCCACAAGTACGGCTGCAAGGTCTGCGCCCAGCTCCACCAGACCGATACCGACATGATGTCCATCATCAAGTGCATCCCGGGGATGCTGATGAAAAAGATCACCCCCGACCAGCTGCGGGAGCGGATGAACGATGCCGTGGGCCCCTACATCACCAAGATGTCCCAGAAAAAGATCCATCAGATCATCGCGGGCTTTGGCAAGGCTGCTGTGCTGGCAAAGCAGGCGGGCTTTGACATGGTGCAGGTGCACGGCGACCGGATGTGCGGCAGCTTCTCTTCCGCCATCTTCAACCACCGCACCGATGAATACGGCGGCAGTGCCGAACGCCGCGCCCGCTTTGCCGTGGAAGCTGTCAAGGCAGTGCACGCCGCTGTGCCCGGCATGGCCATTGACTACAAGCTGGCTGTCCGGCAGGAGAACCCCCATTACGGCAACGCCGGTGTGGTGGAGGAGGAACTGGCCGTGTTCGTGCCCCTGCTGGTGCAGGCAGGCGTGACCAGCTTCCATGTGACACTGGCCAACCACTCTGCGCTGGAAAACACCATCCCGCCGGCCAGCCACCCCGAGTTCAAGGAGACCGGCTGCTTCCTCAAGTTCTGCGATGAGGTGCGCCGGTATACCAGCGTGCCGCTCTGCGGTGTGGGCGGCCTGAACGACCCCGATTTCGTGGAGCAGCAGCTTGCCAGCGGCCGCATCCAGTGTGCGGCAATGTGCCGCCAGCTGCTGGCCGACCCCAACTGGGTCAACAAACTGCAGAGCGGCAATGCGGCAAAGATCCACCGCTGTGTTCGCTGCAACAAAAAGTGCCTGGGCGGCCTGATCGCCCATCAGGGCACCCGCTGTATCTATGATGCCCTGAACGCAAAAGAACAGGGCAGCATCTGATCTCAAAGAGAATAAAGGAGAATGACCATGAGCTACGCCATCGTTTTCAGCAGCAAGACCGGCAACACCCGCCTGCTGGCCGACACCCTTCGCGCAAGCTTGCCCCAGAATGAGTGCACCTACTTCGGAGCACCGGCCCCGGAGGCACTGGAGGCTGAGACCCTTTACATCGGCTTCTGGACGGACAAGGGCCATGCCGATGACACCCTCACCGCCTTTTTGCAGACCCTGAAGGGGAAGCGGATCTTTTTGTTCGGCACCGCAGGCTTTGGCGGCAGTGCGGAATATTTTGAGCAGATCCTGGCAGCGGTGCAGAAATCGCTGGATGAGAGCAACACGGTCATTGGAACTTATATGTGCCAGGGCAAGATGCCCATGACCGTGCGCCAGCAGTATGAAAAGATGCTGCAGCAGCCCAACCATGCGCCCAATCTCGAAATGCTGATCGAGAATTTTGACAAGGCACTGGCTCACCCGGATGCCGCAGACCTCGACCAGCTGCGCAAAAAGGCGGCAGAGGTGCAGGCATAACGGAAGAACGCTTCAAAAAAGCAGATTTTTTGAGAAGGCTGCTCCAAAACAGTTGACAGGTTCTGCCCGATGTGGTAGGATAATGTCGAGGAAATGGGAACAGTTCCTCAAGGTGAATTGAATATTCTCGGCAAAACAGTCGAAAGGCTGTGACGCAAAGCTACAGGGCCTGTAAAATGGCAGCCAGCTGCTTCTCAAAGAGATCTTTCTTTGGGCGACCTGCTTAGATTTTCTGGGTGTTGTTTTGCTGAGTGTATTGCAGAACAACACCTTTTTTCGTTCTCAAATTTCTTCCCAAAAGAAGAAAGGCACGCAAAACTGAATATCCTCGGCAAAGCAGTCGAAAGGCTACGCCGCATTCATCTGCCTGATGCTTGTTCTGGCAATGCCCGCACACGCAGCTTCCAAGGCCGATGAGCTGCTGCAGCTCGTCAACGCAGAGCGTGCACAGGCTGGTGTGGCTCCTCTGAGCATGGGCAGCAGCGCACTGAATGCTGCCGCACAGGCCCGTGCAGAAGAACTTACCGTCAATTATTCCTACAACCGCCCCAATGGCAGCCGTGAGTTCACCATCCTGCCGGAGTACGGTGTGGACGATGTTTCCGTTGGCGAGAACTACTGGGCAGCTGCTGAGGATGCTTCGGATGTGGTCGCCGCCTGGAATCGCTACGATTTCTTCAAGGAGCGGATGCTGGACAAGGATGCAACCTCCGTTGGCATTGGCTACTACGAGGGCGGCGAGTACGGCAATTACTGGGTGATGATCTTCACCTACGCACGCGGTACCAGTGAGAACGGTTTTGCACAGGAAGTGCTGGCGCTGGTCAACGCTGAGCGCGCAAAGGAAAATCTGGCACCTCTGGCCATGGGCGATGCCAAGCTGCAGGCCGCCGCCGATGAGCGCGCAAAGGAAGTGGCAAAGGTCGCTTCCCACACCCGCCCCGATGGCACCAACTGCTTCACCGTGCTGAAGGAGTACGGCGTGTCTGATACCGCCACCGGCGAGAATGCCGCCTGGGGCGAGACCACGCCCGAAAAGGTTGTTGCAGACTGGATGGCTTCGGAAGGCCACCGTGTCAATATCATGGACCCCGCCGCCAAGTATATGTGCCTTGGCTACAACTACGATGCCAATTCTCAGTGGGGCCACAACTGGATCCAGATCTTCGCAAAGTAAGCGGATGACTTCCATTGGGCGTTGTACGATGAAATAAAACAGAGCAAAAAGAGATGCACCCCGCCTTCCTGATTCAGGTTCAGGGAGTGGGGTGCATCTCTTTTGTTTTTTATTCTGCTGCCATCTCAGCCACATCCTCGGGGCTGAAATCGCCCAAGGGCAGGATGAGCCGGCCCAGCGTCTCCTGCGGCAGGGCGGCAAGCCGGGCACTCTCGTCCGCAATTTCGGCAGGGCAGAGGACGTGCACGCCGTCTGCACCGGTCTCTACCCGGGCGCGGTGGCCGGTGGCAATGTACTGGATGCCCAGCCGGTCAGCCGCCGCCAGCAGGGCGGGGAAGCGCAGGTCAGCCGGGGCAGCGGTCTCCTCAGCCAGCTGGCTGGCCAGTTCGCTGGCATTCAGGGTGATGCACTCGATGCCCAGAGCCTTGGCGGCTTCCCTGGCGGCATCCACAACGGGGTCATCGGTGCACAGACGCACCACAGCGCCCATCACCGCAAAGCCCTGCTGCTGTAAAATGCGGACAGCTGCTTTGCAGCCCGTGCCGCCGCACAGGCCCACCAGCACCTTGTCCTGCTGTTCATAGGTATCGAACCCGCTGCCGGGCAGAAATGTATCGCTCATCGTCCCTGTCTCCCTCCGAGTGCCTGACTTTGTGCCACGGCCAGCTGGTCGCAGCGTTCGTTTTCCGGGTGGCCTGCATGGCCCTTGACCCAGACATAAGTGATCTTGTGCCGGGCTTCCTGCTCCAATGCCTGTTCCCACAGGTCGGGGTTCAGGGCAGGGGAGCCGTCGGACTTTTTCCAGCCCCGGCGCTTCCAGCCCCTGGCCCAGCCCTTTTCCAGCCCGTTGATGACGTACTGGCTGTCAGAGCACAGCCGCACCTCACAGGGCTCCTTGAGCTGGCGCAGGGCCTCGATAAAGGCGGTCAGCTCCATCCGGTTGTTGGTGGTGGAAGCATCGCCGCCGCTGAGCTCTTTTTCGTAGACCTTGCCGTTGAAGCGGTAGCGCAGCACTGCACCCCAGCCGCCCGGGCCGGGGTTGCCGCTGCACGCGCCATCGGTGTAAACTTCGACTTGTTTCATCTGTTTCTCCCGGAACTTGAATTTTTGGATACCTCTATTTAGAGCTATTTTTCCGGTTCTGTCAAGAGGAAAACGTATCATCCCCGGCTTTTCCGGCAAAGCTTTGAATTGACAAAGTGGACAAGAAATACTATACTGTTTGTAACAAAATGCGTATAGGGGCGCACCGGTGCGGTGTGTCCGGCCGGAACGGGGCAGTGCCGCGGTCGCATCGAACAGATGGACTGACAGGGCAGAAATTACTCCGTTCCTGCCATCCCAGTGCCGAAAACGGGCATGGAAGCGAAAAATTCTATACGATGGTTTCGATGGGAGCGGCGGTGCGTTTGCTGCTCCTTCACAGCAGACAGGCCGCTCGCAAAGGGGTGTGCCTGCGTTTTGTAATTGATTTTGGAGGTACCGCATGGCACAGGTCAAAGAACAGAACCCGGCTCAGGCTCAGAACAATCCGAACAGAAACAGTGAATCCGGTGGGGAAAAGCGTACCCGCACCCGCCGCCCTTATTATAACCGGCGGCCCCGCCGCGCACAGCAGCCCAAGGAGACCGCTGTGCCCATCCACATCTACCCGCTGGGCGGTCTGGGTGAAGTGGGCAAGAACATGACCGTGTATGAGTGCAACGGGGATATGATCATTGTGGACTGCGGCCTTGTATTCCCGGACAGTGAGATGTACGGCGTGGACATGGTCATCCCCGACTTTACCTTTGTGGTGCAGAATAAGGACAAGATCAAGGGTCTGCTCATCACCCACGGCCACGAAGACCACATCGGCAGCATTCCCTACCTGCTGCAGAAGTTTGATCTGCCCATCTACGGCACCCGGCTGACCTGCGGCCTCATCCGGAACAAGCTGGAGGAGTTTGGCCTGGCGGGCAAGACCAAGTTCGTGGAGATCACCCCCAAACAGAAGATCAAGCTGGGCTGCTTTACCGTGGAGCCCATCCATGTCAACCACTCCATCCCTGATTCCGTGGCCTTTGCCATTGACAGCCCCGCCGGAACGATCATCCAGACCGGCGACTTCAAGATCGATTATACCCCGCTGGCCTGCGGCGTGACCGACCTGACCACCCTTTCGGAGTATGGTCAGAAGGGTGTGCTGGCTCTGCTGAGCGATTCCACCAACGCCGAGCGCCCGGGCTTTACCGCCACGGAGCAGAAGGTGGCCGCCGGTGTCCGCAACCTGTTTGCCCGTGCCCGGAACAAGCGTATCATCATTGCGACCTTTGCGTCCAACATCTACCGCGTCCAGCAGATCATTGATCTGGCCGTGGAGGATGGCCGCAAGGTGGCGTTCAGCGGCCGCAGCATGGTCAATAACACTGCCATGGCGCAGGAGCTGGGTTATATGCACATCCCCGAGGGCACCCTCATCAGTGTGGATGAGCTGAACCAGTACCCGCCAGAACAGGTGGTGCTGATCACCACCGGCAGTCAGGGCGAGCCCCTGAGCGCCCTTTCCCGCATGGCCTCCTGCAGCCACCGCCAGGTGCGGGTGGGCCCCGGCGACTTCATCATCATCTCCGCCAACCCTATTCCCGGCAACGAGAAGAGCGTGACCAAGATCGTCAACGGTCTGCTCCTGCTGGGCGCGGAGGTCATCTACGAGAGCATGTATGATGTCCATGTTTCCGGCCACGCCTGCCAGGAAGAGCAGAAGCTGATGCTCACCCTGACGAGACCCAAGTATTTCCTGCCCGTGCACGGCGAGTACAAGCAGCTGAAAAAGCATGCCCTGACCGCTGCGTCTCTGGGCATTCCCACCAGCAACATCCTCATTGCCGAGAACGGCTCCAACGTCATCCTGAGCCGGGACGAGATCAAACTGGGCGAGCCTGTTACCGCCGGTGCCGTGATGGTGGACGGTCTGGGCGTGGGCGATGTGGGCAATGTGGTCCTGCGTGACCGCAAGCATCTCTCTGAGGACGGTCTGGTCATCATTGTGGCCACCGTGGACAGCAAGACCGGTAAGGTGCTGGCCGGGCCTGACCTTGTGAGCCGCGGCTTTGTCTATGTGCGCGAGAACGAGAGCCTGATGGACGGGGCCCAGAGCATTGTGGAAAACGCGCTGGATCGCTGCGTGGAAGAGCATGTGCGCGACTGGAACAGCGTCAAGACCCGGGTGCGTGAGGCGCTGAGCAGCTATATCTACCGCCGCACCAAGCGCAGCCCGATGATCCTCCCCATTCTGATGGAGGTATAAGCCGGAAGCCGCCCCGCCGGGGCAGGCAGACCAGGAGGCAGAAGATCCCATGAAACAAAAACCGAGATGGACGTTGGAAATGCTGATCGCCGCGCTGGCAGTGCTGTGTGCACTGCTGACACTGGCGCTTCTGGTGCAGCGGCCCGCAGGCTGGCCTGCGCTGGCAGTGCTGGTGGTGCTGTGGGGCATCGGCATCTGCGTTTTCCGGTATCAGCTGCGGCGCTGGACCGCCAAGTGGGTGGCTGGGGGCAGCTTTGAAAATTCCAGGACCCAATACAGCCTGGAATCCCTTTCTCAGCCGGCAGCTCTGCTTTCTGGCGAGACGGTGCTGTGGTACAACAGCCGCTTCCGCACGGCGCTGCTGGGCGGCGAGGACCGGCTTGCAGGCAGGGCACAGAAGCTGCTGCCCGGCCTGGACACCGCACAGGCCCGCACCCCGGAGGGGCAGCAGCTCAATCTGGCCGATGGTGTGTGGAATGTGCACAGCAGTACCGTGCCGGGCGGCAGCGAGAGCATGACGCTGCTTGTGTTCAATGAGGAGACCGCCCTGCGCAGGATCGAAACGGAGTACAAGGCCAGCCGTCCGGGGTACATGGTGTTCCTGGTGGACGGCTACGACGATGTGTTCAGCGATATGCTGGACAGCGAGCGCGCCCGCCTGCTGGAAGGTATCAACCGGGTGCTGGAGGATATGATCGGCCGGGGCACAGGCTTTCTGCGCCGCGTTGCCAGCGGCCGCTATATCGCCGTGGTGGAAGAGCGCCATCTGGAGCAGTACGCCCAGCGCGGCTACGATGTGCTGGATAAGATCCGTGCTCTGGACCCCAGCGTGAATCTGTCCATCTCCATTGGCATCGGGCGCGGGGCCAAGACCCTGCGGGAAGCCCAGGATATGGCCGTGCAGGCGCTGGATATGGCGCAGGGCCGCGGCGGCGATCAGGCCGCTGAAATGACACCGGACGGCTTTACGTTCTACGGCGGCGTGAGCCACGGCGTGGAAAAGCGCAGCAAGGTGCGCAGCCGCATCGTGGCCGACCAGCTGGTCAGGCTTGTCAAGGAGGCGGACCATGTGGTCATCATGGGCCACCGGATGAGCGATCTGGATGCCATCGGCGCTGCCGAGGGCGTGCTGCGCATCTGCAAGATCTGCGATGTCCCGGCGGTGATCGCCGTCAGGCGGGATGCCACGCTGGCGGGCAGCCTGATCGATGCCCTGTGCCGGGCCGGGCAGGCAGATGATTTTATCGACCCCAAGGCGGCGCTGCCCATTATCTCCAAGAAAACGCTCTGCGTGGTGGTGGATACATACCAGCTGGGCCTTGTGGAAAGTAAGGAGATCCTGGAAAGGTGCGGCAAGGTGGCTGTCATCGACCACCACCGCAAGGGCGTGGGCTTCATCGAGCATGCAGACCTTGTCTGCCACGAGCCCTATTCCTCCTCGGCCAGTGAGCTGGTCACGGAGCTTTTGCAGTATGTGGGCGACCGGGACGACAAGCCCAGCCGGGTGGAGGCAGAGGGCCTGCTCTCGGGCATTATGCTGGATACCCGGGACTTCACCCTGCACACCGGCGTGCGCACGTTTGAAGCTGCCGCCGCTCTGCGCCGTTACGGTGCGGAGACGGAGCGGGTGCGCCAGCTCTTTGATGTGACCATGGTGGAGTACAACGCCAAGGCAGACCTTGTGGAGGCTGCCCAGATGTACCGCAGCTGTGCCATTTCGGTGAGCGGCGAGGTGCCCCCCGAGGCCCGTGTGGCCATTGCGCAGGCTGCCAACGACCTGCTGACCATCCAGAATGTGGAGGCCAGCTTTGTGGCCGTGCAGGTGGGGAACGGCGTGAATATTTCCGCCCGCAGTCTGGGGGCGGTCAATGTTCAGGTCATCATGGAAAGTCTGGGCGGCGGCGGCCACCAGACCATGGCGGCCGCCCAGCTCAAGCATATCACCCCCGAGGCAGCCCGGGCACGCATCCAGACCGCCATCGACCAGTACCGTGAGAGCCAGAAGAAGCCGCTCTCCAAAAATGAACCTGAATCCAGAAAAAAGGAGAAGCAGGGATGAACCATTACGATTATCTCATCGTAGGCGCAGGCCTTTACGGTGCGGTGTTTGCCCAGCAAGCAAAAAAGGCGGGCAAAACGTGCCTTGTGATTGATAAGCGCAGCCACATTGCCGGGAATATCTACACCGAGGAAGTGGAGGGCATTCAGGTCCACCGCTATGGGGCCCACATCTTCCACACCAGCAGCAAGGCAGTGTGGCAGTATGTGAACCAGTTCGCGGAATTCAACCGCTACACCAACAGCCCCGTTGCCAACTATCACGGCGAGATCTACAATCTGCCCTTCAATATGAACACCTTCAATAAGATGTGGGGGGTGGTGACCCCCGCCGAGGCCAAGGCAAAGATCGAGGAGCAGAAGCGGGAAGCGGGCATCACCGACCCGAAAAATCTTGAGGAGCAGGCCATCAGTCTGGTGGGTACGGACATTTACGAAAAGCTCATCAAGGGCTACACCGGCAAGCAGTGGGGCCGCCCCTGCACCGAACTGCCGGCTTTCATCATCAAACGCCTGCCGGTCCGCTTTACCTACGACAACAACTATTTCAACGCGCTGTATCAGGGCATCCCCGATGGCGGCTATACCGCCATGGTGGAAAAGATGCTGGAGGGCATCGAGGTGCGGCTGAACGTGGATTATCTGGCCGACCGGGAGAACCTGAACGCACTGGCCGACAAGGTGGTCTATACCGGCCCGGTGGATGCCTACTTCGGCTACCGTCTGGGTGCACTGCAATACCGCAGCGTCCGCTTTGAGACTGAGGTGCTGGATACCGACAACTATCAGGGCAACGCGGTGGTGAACTATACCGATGCCGAGACCCCGTACACCCGCATCATCGAGCATAAGCACTTTGCGTTTGGCACCCAGCCCAAAACGGTGATCAGCCGGGAGTACAGCACCGAGTGGAAGCCGGGCGATGAGCCGTATTATCCCGTCAACGACGAGAAGAACGGTGCCCTGTACGCCCGCTACAAGCAGTTGGCCGATGTCGAGCCGAACGTCATTTTCGGCGGCCGGTTGGGCGAGTATAAGTATTATGATATGGATAAGGTCATTGAAGCAGCATTGGATGCGGCAGCACGGGAGCTGGGGTAACTGCTCAGAAGGAAACGTCTTGCTCTTTCCAACCTCTCAGTCGCAGGCTTCGCCGCGACAGCTCCCCTAGTAGGGGAGCCCTTGGCATTCCGTCACGTTTTCGGGGGATGGCGCATTGCTACAGTTTGCCCTGCTAGCGTGACGTTTTGCCTCTGCGGAAGATGGTGGTTTTAGAGCCAAAGGCGAATCGATCGAAAAATGAATCTTCTGCCAAGGCCTCCCCTACTAGGGGAGGTGGCATCAAGCGCTAGCGATGATGACGGAGAGGTTGTATGGAGTAGAGCCTGCCCCTTGCCCAAATCCAACAAATGCGCTATACTATAAATATAACAACTGCACCGGTTCCCCGGTGAGAAGTGAGGGATAACACCATGAAAGTGATTCTGAAGCAGGACGTAAAGGGCATTGGCAAGAAGGATGAGATCCATGAGGTCTCCGACGGCTACGCCCGCAACTTTCTGTTCCCGCGCAAGCTGGCCGCTGTGGCCGATGCTTCTGCGGTGAATATCGCACGCGGCAAGGAGGCCGCTGCGGATTTCCACGAGGCTGAAACTGTGGCCGCCGCACAGGCTGTGGCTGCAAAGATCGAGGGCAAGACCGTGACCATCAAGGCCAAGGGCGGCGCATCCGGCCGCCTGCACGGCAAGGTCACCGGCAAGGAAGTTGCCGAGGCTCTGGCCCAGCTGGCCGGTTCTCCCATTGATAAAAAGAAGATCGAGCTGGAGACCAAGGACATCAAGGATGCCGGTGTGTTCAACGCAAAGGTGCGCCTGTATGTCGGTGTCGTGGCTTCCTTCAAGATCATGGTGGAAGTAGAACAGGCCTGATTGAAACGCCATCTGCGCCCCCTGCCTTCAGGGGGCGTTTTTGGCGTTTTGGGAAGCTGGCCCAGTATGGAGGGGGATGAACCATGCCCAACGAACAACGACATTATTCCAATGAACTGAATCTGGAGAGTGTGGGCATCAATCTGCCCTACAATATGCAGGCCGAGCAGAGCGTGCTGGGCGCGGTGCTGCTCAAGCCCGAGACCCTGACCGATCTGGTGGAGATCATCCGGCCGGAGATGTTCTACACCCGGCAGAACGCCCAGATCTATTCTGAGATGCTGCGCCTGTTTACGGCAGACCAGACCATCGACTTTGTCACCCTGCTGGATGCCGTCATCTCTGATGGCGTGTTCCCCAGTGCGGACGAGGCAAAAGTCTATCTGACCGGTCTGGCCGAGACGGTGCCCAGCATCTCCAATGTGAAGGCCTATGCCCAGATCGTGCAGGAAAAGTATCTGGTGCGCCAGCTGATGGGCGTTGCAAAGGACATCCTGCAGGATGCCGGAGATGAGCCGGATGCCGACCTGCTGCTGGAAAACGCGGAGCAGCGCATTTATGAGATCCGCTCCGGCCGCGATTCCAGCGCACTGACACCGCTTTCCTCCAGCATGGTGGAGACCCTGACCAACCTGCAGAAGATCAGCGGCCCGGATGCCGACAAGTACAAGGGCATCCCCACCGGCTTCCGTCTGCTGGATACCGTCCTGACCGGCCTGGGCCGCGGCGACCTCATCATTCTGGCTGCCCGCCCCGGTATGGGCAAGACCAGTTTTGCGCTGAACATTGCCACCCGCGTTGCCATGCAGCAAAAGGTGCCGGTGGCCATTTTCAGCCTGGAAATGACCAAGGAGCAGCTGACCAACCGCATCCTTTCGGCGGAAGCAGGCATCGACAGCCAGGCTTTCCGCACCGGTGCCCTTCGCAGTGAGGACTGGGAGTATCTGGCACTGGCAACGGAAAAGCTCCACGATGCCCCCATCTATATGGACGACACCTCGGGCATCACCATCACCGAGATGAAGGCAAAGATCCGCCGGGTCAATCAGGACCCCACCCGCCCCAATGTGGGCCTGATCGTCATCGACTACCTGCAGCTGATGACCACCGGCCAGCGCAGCGAGAACCGTGTGCAGGAGATCAGCTCCATCACCCGAAACCTGAAGATCATGGCTAAGGAAATGAATGTGCCCATCATCGCGCTTTCCCAGCTGTCCCGTGCGGTGGAGAAGCAGGGCAACAACTCTTCTCACCGGCCCCAGCTGTCGGACCTGCGTGACTCCGGTTCTATCGAGCAGGATGCTGACTGCGTCCTCTTCCTTTACCGTGATTCCTACTACGCCAGCCAGAACCCCGATGGGGCAGAGGTGGATGCGGATACCGCGGAGTGCATCGTGGCAAAGAACCGCCACGGCGAGACCAGCACGGTGCCGCTGGGCTGGGATGGCGCACACACCCGCTTTATGGATGTGGACTTCAAACGCTGATGAACGACGAAACATCAAAATTGATCGCAAAAGTAGAACGCTTTGCCCGGCAGGAGCAGCTGTTTGCGCCTGCGGAGCCGGGCCTGGCTCTGCACCTGTGCGCCGCCGTTTCGGGCGGAGCCGACAGCATGGCGCTGCTGCGGGTGCTGCTGGAGCTGCGGGAAACCTTTGGGTATCCCCTTACGGCCTGCCACGTCAACCACGGTCTGCGGGGTGAGACTGCGGACCGGGACGAAGCCTTTGTCCGGGCAGAGTGCGCCCGGCTGGGGGTGCCGCTGACAGTCTTCCACCCGGCAGATGTGGGAATGGCTGTGCCGTCCCATGCCGGGGAGGACTGGGCCCGCAAACTCCGCTATGCCTGCTTTGCCCAACTGCTGGCAGGCGGGATAGACTGCATTGCAACGGCCCATACTGCTACTGACCAGGCCGAGACCCTGCTGTTCCGGCTGGCCCGGGGCACCGGGCTGCACGGGGCAGGGGGCATCCGGCCCAGGCGGCCCGGCTACTGCCGCCCGCTGTTGGGCCTGACCCGGGCCGAGACCGAAGCGCTCTGCGCCGCCTTTGAGCAGGGCTGGGTGACGGACGAGACGAACGAGTCCGATGTCTACGCCCGCAACCGCCTGCGCCATGGGGCCGTTCCGGCCCTGCGCAGCGTCAACGCTGCGGCAGAGGAAAATCTGGCCCGCTTTTGTGAAAAGGCGGCCCGTGCGGACGCCTACTTTGCCAGGCAGGCAGAACAGCTGCTTTCCATCGCGCGTCTGGATGCAGCCCAGACTGCCCGCAAGGCCCCGGAAACCAGGGCGGCATGGCGGCTGGAGCCGCTGCAGGGCGCTGATCCGATCATTCTGGAAGCGGCGCTCCACAGCCTTGTTGCCCCGGTACGGGATGCCGAGGAAAAGTACATCCGCATGCTGGCAGAGCTGGTGGAGCAGGGGAGCGGGGCGGTGCAATTGACCGATATGGTCCGCTTCTGCGCAGGCAGCGGGATGCTCTGGCAGGAAGAGGGCCGGCCGGAGGCGGCTGCGGCCCCTGCGTTTTCGCTGCCGTTTGCCCCTGCCGATGGGGCAGAATTTGCTCTGCCCGGGGGCCAAACCCTGAAAACACGGCTTTTTGTAAGCGGTTTTCGAGAAAAAACACAGGGTGTTCATAAAAAAGACTTAAAAAATCGGGCGGATTATGCTAGAATAACCTTGTTATATTCTGCCCTTACGCTGCGCACCCGTCAACCGGGAGACCGGTTCCGGCCTGCGGGGCGGGGGCTGAGCAAGCCCCTGCGCAAATGGATGAATGAGGCAGGCATTCCTGCCGGAATACGAGAGGGCCTGCCGCTGCTGGCGGCGGGCAGCGAGATCCTGTGGATCTGTGGGGAGGGCTTTGCCGAGGGGCTGGCCCCGGACGAGGAGACCGAACAGGTCTTGCAGTTGGAATTGGAAAATGGAGGAACAACCCATGAGCATGAATGACGATATCAAGAACATCCTGGTCAGTGAGGAAGCATTGAAAGCCAAGGTTGCCGAACTGGGTGCACAGATCAGCAGGGATTACGAGGGCAGAAACCTTGTCCTCGTCTCCATCCTCAAGGGTTCGGTGGTCTTTATGGCCGACCTGATGCGGGCTGTGACCATCCCCTGCAGCATTGATTTTATGGTCGTGTCCAGCTATGGCGGCAGCAATACCACCACCAGTGGTCTGGTCAAGATCATCAAGGATCTGGACGGCGACCTGTCCGGCAAGGACGTGCTGATCGTGGAGGACATTCTGGATACCGGTGTCACCCTTTCCAAGCTGGTGCCCATGCTCAAGATGCGCAACCCGAATTCCGTGAAGATCTGCACCATTCTCGACAAGCCCAGCCGCCGCAAGGCCGACATCCAGCCCGATTACGAGGGCTTCCAGGTGCCGGACGAGTTTGTGGTGGGCTATGGTCTGGACTACGATGAGAAATACCGCAACCTGCCCTATGTGGGTGTGCTGAAACCGGAAATCTACGCATAACAAAAACGAATTAGAACTGGAGTTGATCCCTTTTGCAACCGAAACGACCTCGCTTTAATCCCCTGATCCTGGCGCTGGCACTGGCCGGTGTCCTGATGATCTGGTCGGTGCTGGGCACCAGCGACAGCAGTACCGGCGGCTCCACCATGAGCTACTCGACTGTGGTGCACTACTTTGAGAACAATCAGGTCACAGCCTTTACGCTGGACCGCAACACCAGCATCATCACCCTGACGCTGAAGGAGGGCAAGCAGGAGCTGCCCGAAACCACAGGTGCCACCGCTGCCACACAGGCCTCCGGCGGTCTGCTGAGCAATATGTTCTCCTCCTCCACCTCTTCCGTGGGGGCAACCAGAAACGATGACGGCACGGTGACGGTGCGCTACAAGCTGCCCTACGCCTATGTGTTCATCGAGAACGTCCAGCAGTATATCGATTCCTACGACGCAGCCAACCCGACCGCGCCCATGGAGTACGATTACACCACCCTGAAGGAGTCCATCCCCTGGATGGAGATCCTGTTCTACCTGGGAATGCTGGGCTGCACCGGCTTCCTGCTCTTCTCCATGATGCGCGGCGGCGCTGGCGGCGGCGGTATTATGAATGTGGGCAAGGCCAAGGTGAAGGACGAGCACGAGAACAAAAAGACCGCGACCTTTGCCGACGTTGCCGGTGAGGACGAGGAAAAGGAAGAGCTGAAGGAGGTCGTGGAGTTCCTCAAGAGCCCCGACAAGTTCAACACGCTGGGCGCCCGCATCCCCCACGGCGTTCTGCTGGTGGGCCCTCCGGGTACCGGTAAGACCCTGCTGGCCCGTGCCTGCGCCGGTGAGGCAGGGGTGCCCTTCTACTCCATTTCCGGCTCCGACTTCGTGGAAATGTATGTCGGTGTCGGCGCGTCCCGTGTGCGTGATCTGTTTGATAAGGCCAAAAAGACCATGCCCTGCATCATCTTCATCGATGAGATCGATGCCGTGGGCCGTCAGCGCGGCGCAGGTCTGGGCGGCGGCCACGACGAGCGGGAGCAGACCCTGAACCAGCTGCTGGTCGAGATGGACGGCTTTGAGGCCAACGATGGTGTCATCGTGATGGCAGCCACCAACCGTGCCGACATTCTGGATAAGGCACTGCTCCGTCCGGGCCGCTTTGACCGTCAGGTCTATGTGGGCCTGCCCGATGTCAAGGGCCGCGAGGAGATCCTCAAGGTCCACACCAAGAATAAGCCTCTGGCTCCCGATGTCTCCCTCAGGGTCATCGCACAGCGCACCGCAGGCTTTGCGGGTGCTGACCTGGAGAACCTGGTCAATGAGGCCGCTCTGCTGGCTGCCCGCCGCAGCCGCAAGGCCATCACCATGGAGGACATCGAGGAAGCTTCCATGAAGGTCATGGCAGGCCCTGAGAAGAAGAGCCGTGTTGTGACTGCCGAGGAAAAGAAGCTGACCGCCTACCATGAGGCGGGCCACGCCGTGGCAGGCTTCTATTGCAAGCACCACCCCCGCGTGCACGAGATCACCATCATTCCCCGCGGTCAGGCTGGCGGCTATACCATGTATCTGCCCGAAAAGGATCGAAGCTATGTGACCAAGGGTGAGATGTTCGAGGATATCGTTTCCAGCCTGGGCGGCCGTGTGGCCGAGCAGCTGATCCTGGAGGATATCTCCACCGGTGCCTCCAACGACCTGCAGCAGGCAACCAACATTGCCCGCCAGATGATCACCAAGTACGGCTTCTCCGAGCGCTTGGGCCCTGTGGTCTACGGCACCTCGCAGGAGGAGACCTTCCTGGGCCGTGATTTCACCCAGGGCAAGGGCTACAGCGAGAGCACCGCTGCCGAGATCGATGGCGAGATGCGGGATATCATCGATGAGGCTTACGAGACCTGCCGCCGCACCCTGACGGAGCACATCGACCAGCTCCATGCGCTGGCACAGGCTCTGATGGAACGCGAAAAGCTGAACGAGAAGGAGTTCAACACTGTGATGGCCGGCGGCAAGCTGCCCCCGCGTGACGGTGACGAGCCTGCACAGGAACCCGCCGCACCGGCAGCCCCGGTGGAGACCGCAGAGCCTGCCGAGAGCGCAGAGCCCGCTGAACAGGCGGAGCAGGCCGTGCTGGGCGAGGAAATGCCCGACCCGGCGCAGGATGCCCTGCAGGAAAACGAATGATCGAAGGGAGCGAGTGTCGTGGAGGAAAATTTTAACCCGGTCGCACGCACCCGGGCCAACTATTATACCCCGGGCAGCCCGGTGCAGTTCGTCTGTGTGGAGCTGCTCAAGGGCGAACTCAGCGGCGAGAACGCAGTCTGCCTGACCTTCAAGAACATCTCCAAGGTCACCCTGACTGCACTGGAGATCCACTTCAAGTGCAAGGGTGTGGACGGCATCATCCTGTGTGAGGATGCCTTTGAATACCGCGAGATCGAGGTCAAGCCCGGTGAGAGCTTTGGCATGGACGATGCCGTGTTCGTGACCCAGAAGGCCATCACCAGCGTGGATGTGGTCCTGAAGAACGTATACAGCGGCAAAAAGGTCGTGCATCTGGATGCCATCAAGCGTGTCCGCCTGCCGGCCCCGCGCCGCCTGAGTCCGGAGCTGGAAAAGGCACTGGAAAGCCGGATGAACCGCACCGGCCTCAAGTATATGCCGCAGGTGTTCGAGAACGGCTGGTACTGTGCCTGCGGTTCCTTCCACCCGAAGGAAGAGGACACAGTCTACTGCACCGAGTGCGGCTGTGACCGCATCCTGCTGCAGAACGCCCTGAACACCCTGCTGCAGCCCGGCCAGAAGGCCGCCCCTGCAGAGCAGGCCCCGGCGGCGGAGGCCACCCGCGTGGCGAGCGCCGCTCCGCAGGAAGAGCCGACCCGCATCGTGGCCAGCGCGCCGGTGCAGGCAGAACCCACCCGGGTCGTCCCGACGGCCCGCCCGGCAGAGCCTGTCGGTGCTCCGACCAGCTTTGCACCGCCGGTGGAACACACCCCTGCTCCGGAAGCAGAGCCTACCCGGGTGCTGGATGCCGCCACCCGCGCGGCGTTCCCCGGCAGCGGTGCAGCGGCTGTGGATGATGAGGGCACCCGTGTGATGCCTGCTGCTGCCCGCCGTGCCGCCCCGGCCCGCCAGCCGGAACCCGAGGTGGAGCAGTACGATGAGGAGGACGATGCGGAAGAGAGCCGCGACGGCATTGCCGAGACCCTCGTCCGCTGGGTTCCGCCCATCACCGCCATCGTCTGCGCAGGCATTGCGCTGTGGGGCTTCGTCTATTATCAGTTTATGATGTAAATGAATGACGGAGGAGGTTGCGCTTCCTCCGTTTTTTGGTTGTACGAAGGAGAAACGTTATGCCCGACGAAGCACTGCAAACCGCTTTTGAGATCAAAACTACCTGCGATGAGATCAGCCGCAAGCTACTGCGCTGGCACTGGGAGAACAAACCCGGGGAGCACAGCCTGGGAGCCCTGCTGGATCACATCCGTACCCGCCAGCAGGAGAGCCCCGAATATTATGACCGTCTGCCCGATCTGGCGGGCCGAAACAGCTGGCAGCAGCTGGATACCACCCTGTGTATGCGGGTGCTGCTGGACCCTGAAAAGGATGCTGCCCGTCCGCTGGATCTGCTGGGCAATACGGAGCACCCTGCTGCTGCCCGCCGGGCCTGCAACGCGGTGCGCACTGCCCGCAATGAAGCGGCCCATGCTTCTGACCGCACGGCGGCTGCGCAGGCGGCGATCCTCTTCAACGAGGCCGTGGAAGCACTGGAAGAAGGTTATGCAGGCGCGCCCCTGCGCACCAGTGAGCTGGGCCAGTATTACCGGCTGGCTGAGGATTATCTGAGCCGCTGCGGGGCCAAAAAGCCCATTGCGTCGGCGGCCCCGGAAGAGAAAGCCCCTCGTGCGGCAAAGTCCGGCCAGAGCACTGCGGGCAGGAAAAAAGAGGGGACTTCCGGCAGTGCTTCCCGCCGCAGCAGCACAAAGCAGAACACGAGCGGCCGCAGCTCCGGTGGCAGATCCCAGAACCGGAAGCAGGGCAGCAGCCGGAACAGCCGTGCCCGGGCCAGGCAGAAGCAGAAACAGGCCAACCGCACCGTTCTGCTGGTACTGCTGGCGATCCTGGCCGTGGGTCTGCTGATTCGCGGCTTTACCATGAACTGGCAGTGAAAGAGTGAGGGAACTATGAAGCAAAAACTGATTTTTCTGGATATTGACGGTACTTTGCTGCCTCCCGGTGAGATGACCGTTCCGGCCAGTGCCGTGGAGGCCATCCGGCAGGCCCGGGCCAACGGCCACAAGGTGTTTCTGTGCACCGGCCGCAACCTGCGCATGACGAAGCCGCTGCTTGCCTACGGTTTCGATGGCTTTGTCTGCTCTGCAGGCGGCTATGTGGGCTGTGATGGGAAAATTCTCGTGGATCTTCCCATGGAGCCTGCGCAGGTCGAGGGCCTGCGGGAGGTGCTGGGGCGTGCCGGTGCCGAGTGTACACTGGAAGCCCGGGATGATACTTACGGCGGCATCAGGATGATCGAGCGGTTCGCCCATTTGTTCCCCCGCAAGCCGGGGCAGCTGAACAGCGAGGCCGAGCGCTGGCGCAAAACGATGGAGTATGGCTTGACCATCCGGCCCATTGAGGAATACCACGGGGAGCCGGTTTACAAGGTGGTGTTCATCGCCCCCAACGAAGCCTGCCTTGCTGAAGCGAAGCAGCTGTATGAGGATCAGTTCATCTTCTGCGAGTCCCGGCTGGGGGATACCCCGTCAGCCATCGTCAACGGGGAGCTCATCAACCGCAAGTTCAACAAGGGCACCGGCATCAAGGCTATCTGCGATGAGCTGGGGTGTTCGCTGGCCGATACCATCGGTTTTGGCGACAGCGACAATGACCTGCAGATGACCGATGTGGTAGGCATCAGCGTCTGCATGGCCAACGGCTCTGACAACCTGAAAAAGCTCTGCGACCGCATCTGCCCGGCTGTGACGGAGGACGGCGTGGCAAGGGAGCTCAAAACTCTGGGCCTGATCTGAGCGCAGCCTTCCACAAAAGAAGAGATGATAACAAAAATTCCCGCTCCATCGAGCGGGAATTTTTGTTAGAGAGGGTTATTTCTGATGGATTGCCTTGTGATATACCGCGTAGGCGATCACGGCAGAGAGGGCCTCTGTGATCCAGAAGGCGTGCCAGACACCGGTAGGGCCCATGCGGCCGCACAGCACCCACGCAATGGGCATGATGAAGATGATGTAGCGGCAGAGGGAGATGACCAGCGAGGGCACGCCCTTGCCCAGACCCTCCAGTGCGCCGGAGGAGGTGGTAGACACTGCCGAGACGATGAATCCCAGGCAGATGATCCGCAGGGCGGTCTGGCCGATGGCGATGGTCTCGGGGTTAGAGGTGAACAGACCCATCAGCGGGCCTGCAATGGTCAGGCAGAGCAGGGTGCCAATGGCCATGATCCCGGCGCTCAGGCCCAGTGTCAGGTTGTAGAGTCTGGACACACGGCCATGCTCCCGGGCACCGTAGTTGTAGCCCACCAGCGGGCGCATCCCCTGCACGATGCCGTTGGCCGGCAGGTAAAGGAAGGTCTGGAGTTTGTAGTAGATGCCCAGCACCGTCACATAGCTCTGGGAGTAGACCGCCAGCAGGCCGTTCAGGAAGGTGACCAGCAGGCTGGGCAGGGCCAGATTCAGGATGGCCGGTACACCGATGGCATAGAGCTTGCCGTCAAGGGCGGCATCGAACCGCAGGCAGCGGCGGGAGAAGCGGACGGCGACTTCGGTGGTGCAGTAGACATAGAGGTAGACCACAAGGGAAACGGCCTGCCCGATGCCGGTGGCAAGGGCCGCACCGGCAATGCCCAGGGCGGGCACCGGCCCAAGGCCGAAGATGAGGACCGGGTCGAGGGCGATGTTGGTCACGCAGCCGGTGATCAGCGCCACCATGGCAACGTTCATCCGGCCCACGGACTGGAAGATCTTCTCAAAGGCGAGGTCTGCCATGTTGACCAGCGAAAACAGGAACACGATGGTGGAGTAGGTCACGCCCATGTCCACCAGAGCGGGATCGGTAGTGAAGCGGCGCAGGAAGCCGGGCATGATGGCAATGCAGAGGACCATGCCCACCACGCCGTGCAGCAGGGAGAACATCATGCCGTGGGTGGCGGCCCGGTTGGCGTTTTCGTGGTCGCCTGCGCCGAGGTAGAGCGCGATCTGGGCATTGATGCCGATGCCGAAGCCGATGGCCACTGCATTGACAAAGTTCTGGATGGGAAACACCAGCGAAAGCGCCGTCATGGCCTGCTCGCTGATCTGGGCCACAAAGAGGCTGTCCACGATGTTGTACAGGCTGTTCACCAGCATCGAGATGACGTTGGGCAGGGCCATGGAGAGCAGCAGCGGGAATACCGGTCTGGTTTTCATAAAAGTATCGTTCATTTTCATTGCTCCTGAGGGTCAGATTTGGATTTGAAGGCAAAGCAAAAGCCACACAATGGCTTTTGTGCCATTGTGTGGCGAAAAGTTGCAGAATGCTGTAAAAATCCACACGATATTTTATTGGTTCAAAGATACCACATCACAGGGATACTTGTCAAGGACTTTTTGAAATAAAAGTATGACTTTTTACAGTGGGCCCTTGCCCTTGACAAGGGGCGCGGCGGCGGTAAAATAAGAACAGAACGCACAAAAGGAGGATCTGCCATGAAATGGATGATCGCGTCGGACCTGCACGGGTCGGCTTACTACTGCCGCAAAATGCTGGAGGCCTTTGAGCGGGAGGGAGCCGACCGGCTGTTCCTGTTGGGCGACCTGCTCTACCACGGCCCCCGCAACGACCTGCCCCGAGAGTACGCTCCCAAGGAGGTCATCCCCCTGCTGAACGAGAAAAAGGAGAAGCTGCTCTGCGTGCGGGGCAACTGTGATGCCGAGGTGGACCAGATGGTGCTGGAATTCCCCGTGCTGGCCGATTATGCGGTGCTTCCGGTGGGGCAGCGGCTCATTTATGCGACCCACGGGCATATCTATCATGTGAAAAATCTGCCGCCGCTGGCCCCGGGAGATGTGCTGCTGCACGGGCACACCCATGTTCCGGCCTGGACAGAGTTCGGGCAGGGAAATCTTTACCTGAACCCGGGTTCTGTGAGCATCCCCAAAGAGGACAGCCCCCACAGCTACATGACCCTGGAAGAAAACACGATGCAATGGAAAGAGCTGGAAAGCAGCGCTGTTTTCCATGAACTGACCCTTTGATAAAGTCCCCCGGCCGGTTTTGCGGGCAGCTTGAAATTTGCCCACCGGTATGGTATGATAAAACTGAAAACAGATCGGCAAAGTTCCGCAGAGCAGTGCTGTGCGGGGCAGGAGCCTTTTTGTTTCTGCAATGAGTTAGCTGAAACTAACAAAATGACGAAAACAGCGGGCTGGACTTGTGCAGTTTGACAGGGGTGCCCGCAGATACAGTATGGAGGGAACAACAATGGTAGAAACGATCCTGAGGGTCGATGGTATGATGTGCGGTATGTGCGAGAGCCACATCAATGATGTGGTGCGCAAGACCGCCCGGGTGAACAAGGTGACTTCTTCCCACACCAAGGGCGAGACGGTCATCCTCTCGGAGCAGCCGGTGGATGTGGAGGCGCTGAAGGCTGCCATTGCCGAAACGGGCTACACCGTGACCGGCGTGCAGACCCGGCCCTATGAGAAAAAGGGCTTCTTCTCGTTCCTGAAAAAGTAACAGCCCGGTGTTTCTGGCCGGGCTGATCATGCAAAACAGGAGGTATCTCGTTATGAGGATCTTGGTGTACGGCGCAGGCGTTCAGGGCTGTCAGCTGGCCCACAGTCTGGCACAGAACAAGAAAAATGTGGTCACCCTGCTGGCCCGAGGCGAGTGGAAGGAGGTCATCGACCAGAAGGGCCTGACCATCCGCCACATGCTCCAGCGGAAAACAACGGTGGATCGGATGCAGACAATAGACGTGCTGGCCCCCGAGGATGTGTATGACCTTGTGTTTGTCACGGTGCAGGCCGGGCAGCTGGCCGATGTGCTGCCCATCCTCAAGGCGAACAGGAGCCAGTACTTCATCTTTGTGGGCAATGAGCCCTATGCGCAGGAGATGCTGCAGGCCATGCAGCGCCCGGTGGATAAGATCGCCTTTGGCTTCCAGAACAATGCAGGCCGCCGGGAGCATGACCGGCTGGTCAGTGTGCACATGGGGATGGGAATGACCATTGGCGGCGCAACCGCACCCCTGTCCGGCGCGTTCCGCCTGCGGCTGCAGGCTGCTTTTGAAGGCACCCACTACAAGCTGACCTATTACAGCGATATGGACGAGTGGCTCAAGAGCCACATCGCCTTTATCCTGCCCTGCGCCTATGCCTGCTATGCGGTGGATGGGGAACTTTCCCGCACCACAGTGGAACAGCGCAGGATGATCGTGGATGCCGCCTGGGAGTGCTGTGAGATGCTGAAAGCGGCAGGTGTGCCCGTGAACGATGCGGAGAACACCGATCGCTACCGCGAGGGCACCAAACAGCGGAAAAAGACCGAGCGGATGGTCTACTGGATGGCGCAGACGGTCGTTGGGAAGTGGTGCATTTCGGATCACGCCATGCGTGCGGTGAGCGAGATGCAGTATCTGGATGAAGCGTTTGCCGCCCTGCGCGCCACCACATTGGTGGAGATGGCTGCCTGGGATGAACTGCGCAGATCCCTGCCCAGAAAGAAGTAAGAGCCGGAAAATGTCCGGAGCATGAGAAAAAGCCTGTCGGTTTTTGCGCTGACAGGCTTTTTCTATTGGTTCAGCGCCCAGAAGGCGGCAAGCTGCTGCTCCAGCTCTGTGGTGCTGCGCAGGTATTGGAGCTGGTGCCAGTGGCGGGGGAACAGGCGGGTGTATTCGGCGCGGGCAAAGCGGTCATCCAGCAGGAGCACCACGCCCCTGTCCTCCTGCGTGCGGATGACCCGGCCCGCCGCCTGCAGCACTTTGTTCATGCCCGGGAAACGGTAGGCGTAGTCGAAACCGGTGCCGCCTGCCTCATCATAGTAACGGCGCAGGATCTCCTGCCGGGGGTTCACCTGAGGCAGGCCCACCCCCACGATGGCACACCCGATGAGCCGGTCGCCCACCAGATCCACGCCCTCGCCGAAGATGCCGCCCATGACCCCGAAGCCCAGCAGTGTTTTTGCGGGGCTTGGGCCGAACCGTTCCAGAAACGCCGCCCGGGCCGCGTCATCCAGACCACTCTCCTGGGCCAGCGTCCCGATGTCCGGGTAACGGGCGGTGAAGTCCTCATATACCTGCCGCAGATAGGCATAGCTGGGGAAAAAGGCCAGATAGTTGCCCACCTTGGCCCGGGCCAGTGCGGCCAGCGCATCCGAGACGGCCTGCACACTGGCCTCCCGGTCCCGGTAGCGGGTGGAGATGCCGGGCAGGCAGTAGAGCCCCAGATGTTCGGGCGGAAATGGGCTTTCCAGTGCCACAGCCCGGGCATCGGGACAGCCCAGCACGGAGCGGTAGTAGCCCGGCGGGGTGAGTGTTGCGCTGAACAGTGCCGCGGCCCGCCCGGCGGCAAGGCTGGCATCCACAAAGGGGGCGGGGTCAAGGCAGAGCAGCTCCCATTCCAGCTCGCTGCCCCGGGCTGTCAGCTGGGTGACAAAATGCGCGTCGTACCGCTCTGCTGCCCGGGTGATATCCTGCAACGCAAAGTAGAGCTCCAGCAGCTGGGCGTGGGCATCGGCCTCCGGGTTGGCCTCCAGCCAGTCCTGCAGGGGGGCCTGCAGGTTGAACAGCAGTCGGAGCAGCTCCTTCGGAAGCTCTTGCAAAAAGACCGTGCCATCCCGCGCCAGCAAAGGCTCCGGCAGCGGGAAGGCGGCTTCTGCCGGTTCGGTGTCCAGAAGGCTGGTCTGTTGGGCGAGATCCTCTGTCGGCGGTTCGGTGGTCGATGGACCCCGGCGGGGGGCCAGCTTCGTTACCGCCCGGCGCGCTTCCAGAAAGCCTTTGTCTGCCTTTGTCAACGCAGTTTTCAGTGCGCTTTTTCCTTTGCCGATGGCCCGTCTGGCATCGGTCAGGCTGCTCTTGCAGAACCGTGCTGAGTACATGGCTCTGGCCCGGTCCGGCAGGTTGTGGGCCTCGTCGATGAGAAAAATGTAGTCGCCCGCCGCATCGAAAAAGCGCCGCAGGTGCACGGTGGGGTCGAACAGATAGTTGTAGTCTCCGATGACCACATCGCACCACTCGCTCAGGTCCAGCCCCAGCTCAAAGGGGCAGACCCTGTGCCGCCGGGCGGTCTCGGTCAGGGAGGCCCGGTCATAGGGGACGGCGCTGTCCAGCAGGTCGGCCAGCGCATCCTTCAGCCGCTCGTAGTAGCCGTTGGCGTAGGGGCAGGCCTCCGGCAGGCAGGCGGGACGGCCCTCAGCATCCTTGCACAGGCAGGCCTTCTCCTTGGCGGTCAGGGTCACGCTGCGCAGGGAAAGCGCCGGGTCTGCCGCCCGCAGACGGGCCAGTGCATCCTCAGCAGCGGCCTGTGTCGTGTTGCGGGCGGTCAGGTAGAAGATCTTTTCACCCTTGCCCTCGCCCATGGCTTTCAGGGCAGGGAAGAGGGCGCTCATCGTTTTGCCGATGCCGGTGGGTGCCTGGCAGAACAGCCGGGTACCGCCCTTCTGCTCTGCCTTGCCCGCAGCACAGGCGCGATAGATCTCCCCGGCAAGGGCGCGCTGCCCGGGACGGTAAGCTGGAAACGGAAATTGCAGGGCCCCAAGGCTTCGGTCTCGGGCTTCCACCCAGTCCAGCTGCCGCCGTGCCCAGGGAAGATACTGCCGCAGTAAGTCGTTGAGAAACGCATCCAGCTCAGCGGCAGAGAAGTGCCGGGTATAGCGGATAATCTCATCGGTGTCGATCTGGTAATAGGTCAGCCGGACATCCAGTGTTTCCAGCTCCCGCTGTTCGGCGCAGATGGCCCCGTAGACCATGCCCTGCGCCCAGTGGCAGGGGTTCATGTCCTCCGTGATGGCATCGGTGGGCGCGGCGGTGGTCTTGATCTCGTCGATGACCACTGTGCCGTCCTCATCGGTAAAAATGCCGTCGGCACGGCCCTCGATGGTGAACCCAATTCCCTCCATCGTCCGCTCTGCCGTGAGGAACACCTCAGCAGAGTAGCCTTCACCCGCCGCCTTCTGGAGCCTGCGGTGGATGCGTGCGCCCTCGTTGGCCCGGTCAAAGCCGGTAAAGCGGCTGTCGATACTGCCGGTGCGGAGCAGGAACTCCACCAGCTCCCGGACAGAGAGACGGATGGTTGGCATGGGGTTCACTTCCTTTCTCTTGAAATTCTGCGCTTCGGTCAGGTTGTACAGAGCAGGGCCTACCCGAGACCCAGGATCTTTTGACAATTTGCTGCAACAGCATTCACCTGGTCAAAATCCACGGCGGCCCGGTAATAAGTCTCCAGCTCATCATGGCAGTTCTTGGCCTGAGCCATCAGGGCTACAGCCTGGTCGATGAGCTCGGAGGCGGCACGGTCGTTGAAGCGCAGGCGGGCGCGGAAGCCGGACAGGTTCTCCCGGTCCACAAAGCGGGTGCAGCGCACGGCCTGCACGCCGGGCAGCTGGATGGGATGCCAGAGGTTGTCGGTCAAAAAAGCCAGCCGCAGGGCCGGAATGAAGATGTGGTCGATCTGATCTTCAGGGTGCATGGCACAGGGGCAGGTGATGATGTGGTAGCCCCGGGCCAGCGCTTCGGCCCGGATGAGTTCCAGCAGCAGGCGGGAGACCGCCCCGTAATCATCCCGGAATACCACATACCGGTCGGCCAGCGCTTCCACCGTGCCCCGGTAGAATACCATCCCCTTGGGGGTGATGGCTGAGAGCAGCCGCAGCTCCTCGCTGGCGGTGCCCTCGGTGCGGGGAAGCAGCCGGGTGCAGAGACGCTTGACGTAGCGGCGCACCTTTTCAAAGTTGGCGCTGCAGGCCTCGGCCCGGCGGCTGTCCAGCATCAGGCTGCCCGCCGATGCGATATACCGGGCTGCCCGGCCCCGCAGGGCGGCATTCCGGGCAAACAGGGCCTTGACCTCGTCCCGGTGGGGAGCCAGCTTTCCGGCATCGATGGTGTGGTACAGGCTCACCACCAGCTCATCAGCCCCGGGCGCGTCCGGCTCCACCACATGGGGCGCGGTGGCATCGATGATGGCGCGCTTCTGGTCGAGGAAGATGACCCCGTCCAGACTGTCCGGGTCGCTGGCGCAGTGGATCTTTTCGATGCGCTGGCCCTGCTGCTCGGCGGCCTGGGCCAGATGCTTCATCAAGGTGGATTTGCCGCATCCCGGCCCGCTTTTGATGAGAAGCATCTGCATCCCGGGCTCCCGGCGCAGCGGCTCAAAATAACCCTTGAAGCCCGCCGGTGTGGTGGCCCCCAGAAAGAAATCGGGGGAACGGCTTTGGATCGTTTTCATATCAGAACACCTCACTTTTGCTTTAGGGTATGCAAAAATGAAGGAAGATGATACTTGGAAACGGCCTTGCCCTCTCAGTCTCGCTCCGCTCGCCAGCTCCCCCAAAGTGGGAGCCCTTGGCAGTTTTTGTGAGCTTCATCTTTCTGCCAAGGCCTCTCCCTTCGGGAGAGGTGGCATTGCGACAGCAATGACGGAGAGGGTGAGCTTGTTAATATGTGTGCCCGCACACCTCGTGGATCTTCTCCCGCAGAGCCACAAAATCCGCAAAGGCAGCGGGTTTGTTCTGCGCCTGCCGGAGCAGGGCGGCGGGGTGGAAGGTGCCCATAAACCATACGCCGTTCTTTTGCACAAAGGTGCCGTGCTCCTTGGTCACGGAGAAATCGGTGCGGATCATCCGCTGGGAGGCGATGCGGCCCAGGCAGACCACGATCTTTGGCTGCAGCAGTTTGAACTGCTCCCGGAGCCAGGGCATACAGGCCTCGCTCTCGGTGGGCAGCGGGTCACGGTTCTGGGGCGGGCGGCACTTGACGATGTTGGCAATGTAGCAGTTTTTGCTCCGGTCCAGATCGATGGCAAACAGGTATTTGTCCAGCAGCTGGCCGCTGCGGCCCACAAAGGGCAGGCCCTGCTCGTCCTCGCTCTGGCCCGGGCCTTCGCCCACGAACAGCACCTCAGCAGTCTGGACACCCTGCCCGAACACCACATGGGTGCGGCCAGTGCACAGCTCACATCTGCGGCAGGCAAGGCACTCGGCCTTTAATGTATCCCAATCCATAGCAGTTTGATCTCCTTGCAGCTGAATGATAATTTATTCACAAATAAAAAATGGTTTTCTCCTAAAATAATAGCACAAAAAGCCAATTTTGTCTTGAACTTTTTGCCGGGTGTGCTAGAATAAAAGAGAAAGGCATCCTTGTGTCCAACAGGCACCCGGATGTGAATTTTGGATAGTTAATTCGGAGGTAATCAACAATGGCTGATATGTTCGCACCGCTGGTAGCACAGCTGAAGGCAAACCCCAAGACGATCGTTTTTACCGAGGGCAATGACCCCCGCATCCTGGAGGCAGCCAGCAAGCTGCTGGCCGAGGGCGTTCTGAAGGTTGTCATGGTGGGCAACGAGGCTGAGTGCAAGGCCGCTGCTGCCGCAGGCAATTTTGATATTTCCGCTGCTGAGATCATTGACCCTGAGAACTACGCAGGTTTCGACGAGATGGTGAACACCATGGTCGAGCTGCGCAAGGGCAAGCAGACCGCTGAAGAGTGTACCGCAATGCTGAAGAAGTCCAACTACTTCGGCACCATGCTGGTCAAGATGGGCAAGGCTGACTGCCTGCTGGGCGGCGCTACTTACTCCACCGCCGATACCATCCGCCCCGCTCTGCAGCTGGTCAAGACCAAGAAGGGCGCACACCTGGTGAGCTCCTGCTTCATTCTGGACCGTGACTTTGGCGAAGAGGGCCTGAAGCGCATTGCCATGGGCGACTGCGCTGTCAACATTGATTACACCGATACCGTTGATAAGGCTACCGGCGAGGTCAAGATCGCTGCATCCGCAAAGCTGGCTGAGGTGGCCGTTGAGACTGCCAAGACCGCAAAGCTGTTCGGCATCGATCCGAAGGTCGCAGTTCTGAGCTTCTCCACCAAGGGCTCCGGCAAGGGCGGCACCGTTGCTCTGAGCCATGACGCTACCATCAAGGCTCAGGAGATGGATCCTGAGCTGGCTGTGGACGGCGAGCTGCAGTTTGACGCTGCCGTTGCTCCCGAAGTTGCACAGGTCAAGTGCAAGGGCAGCAAGGTCGCTGGCCAGGCCAACACCTTCATCTTCCCCTGCATCGAGGCCGGCAACATCGGCTATAAGATCGCTCAGCGTCTGGGCGGCTACGCTGCCTACGGCCCCATTCTGCAGGGCCTGAACGCGCCCATCAACGACCTGTCCCGTGGCTGCAACGCTGACGAGGTCTACAAGATGAGCCTGATCACTGCCTGCCAGTCCTGATCTCTCAGTTATGCTCTGCGTGCCGGTTCTGGCCGCACTGACCGGACCGGGTCGGCAATAACGTAAAATAGAGTGCCCCGCTGTCGAAATTTACGGCAGCGGGGCATTTTTTGCTACTTGCAATGCCGCTGAAAAAATGGTATAATAATCAAGCACAAAATGTGCCATGCCGGACAGCGCCTGCTGCGTGGTTCGGCATACGGATGCGGGCCCTGTACGATGGGGCCGCTGTGAACCAGGTCAGGTGGGGAACCAAGCAGCCTTAAGCGGTGTGTCCCGTGCGTTTCAGTCAGCCTGCATCCGTATGCCGAGTTACGCAAGGCGGGGGTCAAACCCCGTCAGCGCCGCCCGGCTTTTTTGTTGAAAGGGGAGAAGCAGATGTATCGAGCCCTGTACCGCAAGTGGCGGCCCCAGCGGTTTGAGGATGTGGTGGCCCAGCGCGGCATCGTGACCGCACTGCGCAACCAGATCGCCACAGGCCGTGTGGGCCACGCTTATCTGTTTACCGGCGTGCGCGGCACCGGCAAGACCACCTGTGCCAAGATCTTTGCCAAGGCAGTCAACTGCCTGCATCCCCAGAACGGTGACCCCTGCGGTGAGTGCGAGATCTGCAGAGGCATCGACAACGGCAGCATTCTGGACGTGGTGGAGATGGACGCGGCCTCCAACAACGGCGTGGACGATATCCGTGATCTGCGTGATGAAACAGCTTACACCCCCAGCGCCTGTCATTATAAGGTATATATCATCGACGAGGTGCACATGCTCTCCACGGCAGCGTTCAATGCCCTGCTGAAAACGCTGGAGGAGCCGCCCGCCCACGTCATCTTTATTCTGGCGACCACGGAGATCCAGAAGGTTCCCGCCACCATCCTTTCCCGGTGCCAGCGGTACGATTTTACCCGCATCGGCCCCGAGGATATCGCCCAGCGTGTGGAGTACATCGCCGGGCAGGAGGGACTGGAGTTGTCCGGCGAGGGGGCGGAGCTCATCTCCCGCCTTGCCGATGGTGCCATGCGAGACGCGCTGTCCATTCTGGATACCTGTGCCGGTGTCACGGCAAAGATCGATGCGGACGTTGTCCGCCGGATGGCAGGTGTGACCGACCGGAGCTATCTGTTCCATATTTCGGATGCGCTGGAAGCGCAGGATGCCGCCGCGGCACTGGCACAGCTGGCTCAGCTGCGTCAGCAGTCGGTGGATGTGAAGCGGCTGACTGAGGAGCTCATTGCCCATTACCGTGCGCTGATGCTGGCGGCCCTGCCCGGCGGGCAGGCACTGCTCTCGGGTGTATCCCCGGAAGAGGAGAAGCTCTATCTGGAAAAAGGCCCCCGGATGGGGCAGCGGGAGGCGATCCGGGCCATCCGGGCTCTGGGCAACGCTCTGGAGCACATGACCCGTGGCAGTGACCAGCGGATAGAGCTGGAACTGGCCCTGTTCAGCCTTTCGGAGCCGCCCCAGCAGGTGGCGGTACAGGCTGTGCCCGCCGCCCGGCCTGCGGCCCCTGTACAGGAGGCCCCCAGACCGTTTGCGTCGGCACCGGTCAAGCCTTTTGTAAGTGCACCGGCGGCATCGGCTCCCGTGCAGGAAACTTCTGTGGAACCGGCACCGATGCAGCAGTCTGAGCCGGAACCGGCACCTCAGCCCGTGGAACCGCCCAAGGCAGAAGCAGCAGCTTCTGCGGAAGAAGAGCTGCCGCCCCTGCCGGAGGAACCGCCGGTGACTTCGGAGGCCCCGCCCCCTTGGGACGAGCCGGCCCCGGCTGCGCCGCCGCAGAGAGAAGAGCCTCCGGCTCCTGCACGGGAAGTGTCTGCGGCCCAGCCTCAGCCGGAGCCCAAGCCGGAATATACGGCTGACCCGGCGTTGAACAAGCCCCGCAAGGTGGCGGCAGAGGGGATCAATCCCTTCCCGCAATGGGCAGAGGTCATCAAGCTCCTGCAGGAGCAGGATCCCATGCTCTATACCTATCTAAAAAAGTCCAAGGGTTACTTTGATGGTACCCGGGTGCTCATCGATGGCGGAAAGACCTTCCGGGATTTTATCCGCGCCAACAAGGAAAGCCAGAAGCTCATCAAAAAGCTGATCGCGCAGGTGTCCGGTGTGGCGGTGCCCATCGGCCCCTATGAATCCAAGACGGTCAATCGCGCTTCGGCCAACGCCGAGGAGTCCCTCCGCAAGCTGGAACAGCTGGGGCTGGAGGTGTCGATTGAGGATAGTGAACGCAAAAAACGATAAATAAAAGGAGAACCAACCATGAAAGCAAGAATGCCCGCAGGCTTCGGCCGCCCCGATATGAACTCCCTGATGCGTCAGGCCCAGAAGATGCAGGAAGATATGAAGGCCAAGCAGGCAGAGCTGGAAGCTGCCGAGTACACCGGCAGTGCATCCGGTGAGATGGTCACTGTAAAGATGAACGGCAAGCACGAGGTGCTGAGCATCACCATTAAGCCTGAGGCCGTGGACCCCGATGATATCGAGATGCTGGAAGACCTGGTGGCTGCTGCCGTCAATGCAACCGTCAAGCAGGTGGATGAGACTGCCGAGGCCGAAATGGGCAAACTGACCGGCGGCCTGAACATTCCCGGTCTTTGATCAAAGTGGAGGAGCACCATGGGTTATAATGCAGCCCCGCTGGAAAAGCTGATCGAAGAATTCAGCAAGTTCCCGGGCATTGGGCGGAAGGGTGCGACCCGGATGGCCTATCAGGTACTGAGCATGTCGGATCAGGATGCCGCCGCACTGGCGGGTGCGATCCAGAACGCCCACACCAAGCTCCACCGCTGCCGTGTCTGCCAGAATTATACCGAAGCCGAGCTCTGCCCCATCTGTGCCAGTGCCAAGCGGGACCGCTCTGTCATCTGTGTGGTGGAAACGCCCCGTGATGTGCAGGCGTTTGAGCGCACCCGGGAGTACCATGGAATGTACCATGTGCTCCACGGTCTCATCAGCCCCATGGATGGCATCGGTGCTGAACAGCTGACGGTCAAGGAACTGCTGGCCCGTCTGGGGGACGGTGAAGTGAAGGAAGTGATCATGGCCATGAACCCCACCGTTGAAGGTGAGGCAACGGCCATGTATCTGGCAAAGCTCATCAAGCCCTTGGGCATCAAGACCACCCGTCTGGCCTATGGCCTGCCCGTGGGTGCCAGCCTGGAGTATACCGATGAGACGACCCTGTATCGGGCGCTGTCTGGCCGGGGAGAATTGTAATCGTTTGTGTTTCAAAGCCCTGCGTTTGCGCGCGGGGCTTTGTGCTGTTTATGGGATAAAGAAGAAACACCCGGCCGGGGAAATGAAACAAATTCAAGAAATATAGAAAAAACTCAAAAAAGATGCAAAAAAGTGTTGACAGAAGGCTGGGGATGTGGTATTATACTTGAGCGCCAAGGGCCGCCGGAAAGAATGACTTCTGAAAGCGGCAGAAGCAAAGCG
>OOAT01000312.1_pt1 | contig 41514 bp, 35 predicted proteins | sample 1671441 | NCBI WGS metagenome assembly OOAT01 (sample SAMN06348157, study PRJEB24527) | human gut metagenome | biome: human gut; feature: ankylosing spondylitis patient; material: feces | host: Homo sapiens | place: China | collected 2015-10 | reverse complement strand
GGAAAGCGGGGAGCGTTCTTATGGAGCTTGTCCGCTTCAAGCTTCTCATTCTCAGCCTTTTCAGCCTCTCCCACGGGACCGGGAAAGCATAAAGATGGTCCCTGGTCCTTGTGGTCCCAACCATTAGCATTATTACGCTGATAATCAGACAATTTGGTTTTATCCACATAACGATATCCGGCATCCATTTTCGGGATGATATCTTCGGGCGGACACCCGGCATCGCTCAGACGCTCCACAGCCAACGCTTCCAGTTGTCTCAACTCACTATCGGACAGTCCTTTATATCGGGCTATACGACCCAATTTGAGCAAGAAATCATTCTTTGCTCCGGGAATGAAAGCGTTGTGGGCCAGAAAGTCATTAAAAAAGGTGCGCAGGATGCCCGACGGGGGTTCCGAGACAGACTCCGAAGCAGATTCCGAAGCGGTTCCTGTCGTGCTGTCCGGTGCGGCAGGTCTCACCTTCAGCTCCTCCATGATCTGCGTCGCTTTATCGGGATGCTCCTTGAGGAATTCCCGCCAAGGGAAAAGCTCGAAAGCGGGCTTGCAGAAGGCTTCCTCGTCATACGACGCATAACACGGACGAGTGGGATTCTTGCAACTCATGTCACACGGAAAATCAATCACGCGGCCGATATGCCACGCCACCACCGCATAAGCCTGCACATACTCTTCGACTGTTGCAGCCTCGATACGCACCACCACTTTCAGACCATCGTACGATACACTTCGCCAACCTGCCCCGACCCACGGCACCGCCTTCAGCTTCTGCAGGAACTCCTGTGTACGTCCCTGCGTATGGTCGACATCAAACATGGCATTCCCACTCCACGTGCGGCGGTTCTTCAATGCATGGCTTCCCTCGCAATACCCCGCCACCACCAGGCCAGGCAGTTTGTTCTTCAACTCTTTGGCTTTACTCTTATCGCCCTCAGCCATTAGGCGGTGATACATCTCGACCGTCGATTTCCATCGTCCGTTGCAGATGTAATTTACAAACTCTTCCAGTGACATTTCAATGCAACGCTGTTCGCGCACGTTAAAATAGAAAGAGCACAAATCATTAAAATCCATGTTAAAATGGGGTTTTAATTTAAGATAGGGAAAAAACGTTGCCCTTCGCCTGCAATTCAAAATTGCAATGTGCGAAAGTACGACATCTAAAACTGACGAAATATTACACTTTACGCCAAATCACCCACCGTTTACCTACTGTTTATCAGCATCCTAACAAACAGCCGGCAGAACTAAAGTGTACAATTGGCATTCTTCTTTTTATTTATTCTTTTTAACAGTAAGGACAATATTCCAAGGGAACCTTTCCAAATTGTTCCCAATCTGTATTCTTTTAAATCCATGATGCTTCGTTTTTATACCCCAACGGTATAAGAAGCCCCAGAAGGACAGCCATACAGACTCACGGAGACGCTTACATACATCCTCCGTTATCACTCCTCCCCTTCCTTCTTTTAGGTCAATCGATCTTCTTCCTGCCTCTTTTTCTTTTGCCGGTCAATCTTCCCCTTTCTTCTTCTTTTCTTGTTGATTGGAGAATATTTTATAGCCCCTCCTACACATCCGCTTCAGTTCCGCCAGCTGTCGGAACGATACATTCTCAATGTCTCGCTCCAGCTCCTCCAACTCTTTTTCCACACTTCTCACCTTGTTCCATCTGTCCTGATTTGTTTCCAAATCTTCTTTTTATTCATATTCTTAAAATATTTAAAAATTAAAAAGGAGCAAAAATATAAAAATCCGCAATTACAATGTTAAATATTTGAGTTTTTATGAACAAAATATTGTAATTCGTAAATTAATGTCTAATTTTGCAGAGAATAACAAGGAGGGATCGGCAGTGAGATTACACTGACGACCGCGTAGCGCACCTTATCCCCTCCTTTCCACTCCCCCCTTGACTGATATAGAATGAAAAAATGGTATGTAGCCTACGTGCTTTCCCGTCACGAGAAAAAGACTGCCGAGCGTCTCACGAAAATGGGAATCGAGAACTTCCTGCCCGTGCAGGAGGAGATTCGCCAATGGGCACACCGTCGTCAGAAGGTGACACGCGTGGTGATTCCGATGATGATTTTTGTGCACGCCACACCGCAGGAACGTGCGGAAGTGCTGACACTCTCGTCGGTGAGCCGCTACATGGTGCTGAGGGGCGAACATACACCTGCCGTGATTCCCGACCTGCAGATGGAGCGTTTCAAGTTTATGCTGGACTATAGCGAAGAGGCGGTGGAAATGTGCAGCACACCACTGGCTCCCGGTGAAATGGTGAGGGTAATCAAAGGCCCTCTGGCGGGAATGGAAGGAGAGCTGGTGAACGTGGACGGACGCAGCAAGGTGGTAGTGCGACTGGAAATGCTGGGATATGCCGGAGTGGATATGCCGGTGGGGTTTGTGGAAGCGGTGAAATAAACAGGGAGTTTATTTGGAAAATAAAGGCTATTTTCCTTTCTTTGCAAAAGAGGAAACCAACTGATTCGTAAGAAGATGAAGAGTACAGCAGAAATCATCTCTATCCTAAAGAAATTCAAACAAGAGTCCGCTCACAAGTATGGCATCAAATCTTTAGGTATTTTCGGCTCATTTGCCCGGAACCAACAAGACGAGGCAAGTGATTTGGATATCTTTGTCACTCTTCAAGAGTCTGACTTCTTCACTTTAGAAAAAATCAAAGAAGAATTGGAACAACTCATCCATTTCAAGATGGACATAGTCAATTTTAGAGATTCATTACGAAATTCTTTTAAACAAAACATTCTGAAAGATGCGATTTACATCTAAAAGTATAGTAATAGAATATTTAGAATTGATGATTGAAAGAACAACAAACACGATTCATTGTTTCAAGCCCAATAAATAAAAAAGCCTCCGATTACTCGGAAGCCTTTATTCTGACTTTCAAATGCCCTATTTCTTGCAGAATCAGCGCAGATTTGGAAAGATTCTATTTCCAGTACCTACTAAATATTTAACGGTTGCAGAGGTTTTTTCAGTCTGCGGCCAGATAAAGTCGGATTGGCAATATGCCAATAGTTAACAAACAAGTCAAATTTTAAACAACTCAATATGTAGGCACTAGCAAAAGTGTCTATACAAAGGGGATGCTCTAAATTAAGTGCTAACTACACTTTTTATTTTATGAATAAACTTCAAGATGTAGCCCTGTTACGATGTTTAGCTGTCATATCATTGGTAGCATGGCATAGTTACTGCTCTTATATATGTTGGAATATAGCTGATACTCCTATGTCTATTTGGTATACAAGACTATTCAAAATATTGACTCCGGATGCCAATATGCCACTTTTTACCTTCATTTCAGGTTATCTTTTTTGCTACCTGTTGATATTCAAAGATAAGTATTTGTCATTCCATGAGCTCTTAACGAACAAAGTTAATCGGTTACTCATTCCTTTCTTAATTCTAGGAGCACTGACCAATTTGACTGAATATGGTAAGAATATATCGGATATTTTTTATGGAAAACCAAGTCATTTGTGGTATTGCCTTATGCTGTTCTATTGTTTCATCGCCTGCTGGTTGATTGAAAAAAAGTTAGGAAAACGATGGAACATTGCCACTATGTGTGTAAGCACATTGGTAGTAATCGGATACAAAGGAAACGGATTGGGTCCTAATACACCACTAGGGCTGTTTATGCCTGTTTATTACTATTGTTATTTCTACGCTGGTTTTCTGGTGTTCTTTCATAAGGATATTATCTTGAAGAACGTCAAGAAATACTTCCCTTTAATAGTATTGGCATTTGCGTGTAGTCTTATGTCTGGCAGGCTGATTCTTTTTTCCAGTTTGCTATATATACTGATAGTTTGGCGATTAATTTATGCACGCATTTTACCCCCCCCCATTTTAAACGTCGTTAACACTATTGGCGTTTATAGCTTTGGAATATATGTTTTCCATCAATGGATTATTTGGAATATCACTCGGATACCCTGTTGCATTGATGTGCTTTATCCGTATATGACAAACCATGATATTCTCTTTCCTTTACTTTTGACAATAACAGTTTTCCTAATTTCAATGCTATTTACTCATATATCATTGAAGACAAGGCTTGGAAGGTATTTATTAACATAAAAAGATATTAGACATGAAAGTTGTTCTATTAGCTGGGGGATTTGGTTCTAGAATATCCGAAGAGAGCCAGTTCAAACCAAAACCAATGATTGAAATTGGTGGCATGCCTATTTTATGGCATATTATGAAAGAATATTCATATTATGGTTACAACGACTTTATTATTTGTGCCGGTTATAAGCAAGAATATATTAAGGAATGGTTTGCTAACTATTTTATCCATAATTCTGATATTACATTTGATTTTTCACAAGGACAAAATGAAATGAGTGTGCACCATTCTTATCTTGATCCTTGGAAGGTAACCATTGTGGATACAGGTTACAATACTATGACAGGTGGTCGAATCAAGCGCATTCAGGAGTATGTGGGTGATGAGCCTTTTTTTATGACTTATGGTGATGGCGTGTGTGATGTAGATATCAACAAACTTTTGGAATTCCATAAATCCCATGGCAAACTTGCTACGCTAACAGCTGTAAGATTGGCACAAGACAAAGGTGTTTTGAGCATCGGTAACGACAATACCGTTAAGTCTTTTCGCGAGAAGAATCTTTCGGATGGAGCATCAATTAATGCAGGATACATGGTTTTAGAGCCGGAAGTATTCAGTTATCTTACAGACGATACTTGTGTGTTCGAGCAGGAACCTCTTCATAAGCTGGTCGAAAATGGTCAACTCATGTCCTACAATCATACAGGGTTCTGGCAGTGTATGGATAATGCTCGTGAGAAAGCCATGCTCGAAAAGTTGCTTTTAACAGGTACGGCACCGTGGAAGAAATGGAAGCGCACAGTACCAAACATCAAATAAACGATTCAATATTATTATATATGATAGACATTTTTGATAATTTCTATCGTGGCAAGCGAGTACTTGTCACAGGGCATACTGGTTTCAAAGGTTCATGGCTTTCCATTTGGTTATATGAATTAGGAGCTGAAGTAATAGGTGTAGCCAAGAAACCTTTCACCGAATGTGATAACTATGTATTGTCTGGTATTGGTAGCAAGATAAAAGCTGATATTCGTGCCGACATCTGCGATGGAGAACGTATGAAGCAAATCTTTGCGGAATTTCAGCCCGATATAGTGTTTCATCTTGCTGCCCAGCCTCTTGTACGCTTGAGTTACGAGATGCCTGTAGAGACCTATGCCACCAATGTAATGGGAACCATTAACATTATGGAGGCCATCCGTGCAACAAATAACGTAAAGGTTGGTGTCATGATTACCACTGATAAGTGCTACGAGAACAAAGAACAAATCTGGGGGTATCGGGAGAATGAACCAATGGGTGGTTACGACCCTTATTCAAGCAGCAAGGGTGCAGCTGAGATAGCTATCGCTTCATGGAGATGTAGTTTCTTCAATTCGGCAGATTATGGCAAGAAACATCATGTTTCCCTCGCCTCAGTGCGTGCAGGCAATGTGATTGGTGGTGGTGACTGGGCATTAGACCGTATCATCCCCGACTGTATTAAAGCTTTAGAAGCAGGTAAGGATATTGACATCCGTAACCCCCAGGCTATCCGTCCTTGGCAGCATGTGCTGGAGCCACTTAGTGGTTATATGCTTCTTGCATCTAAGATGTGGAAAGAACCGACTAAGTATTGCGAAGGATGGAACTTTGGTCCTCGTGCTGAAAGCATTGTCCCTGTATGGGATGTAGCTACTGATGTAATTAAAAACTATGGCAGTGGACAACTTAATGACATATCCACTCCTAACACTCTGCATGAAGCTAAATTGCTTATGCTGGACATCAGTAAAGCAAAATTCTTATTGGGTTGGGAACCTAGAATGAATATCCATCAATGTATTGCATTGACTGTAGACTGGTATAAGAGATATAAGGACGAAGATGTATATGCTCTTTGTTTGGAGCAAATTGAAACATATTTGGCGTATGGAAAATAGAGTGTATTCACTAGAACCGTTGTCACGTCAAGCCATTATTGAAATTGAAAAGGGGTTAAAGTGCTCTGTTGAACAGTTGTCACGATCTACAATTGTCAATAATGTTGATGTCCAAATTCTAATTTGTCGTGATAGAGATGATTGGAATCTCATTTTATATAGTTTTCCCAATCTTCGATTTATTTTCATATTAAGTGTTGGAGTTGAAAAACTTCCATTTGATGAACTGATTAGGAGAAATATACAAGTGGCTAATCCTGGTGGTATAAATGCAGGCATTATGTCAGAGTATGTGATGGCTAGTATTTTAGCTCATAGTACGAGGCTTATAGAAAATATTAATAATCAACGTGCCCATGTTTGGAAAAAGTTCCAATGCGTAGATTCTTTGAGTGGCAAGACTCTTCTTATAATAGGTGCGGGAAGAACAGGAAAGTTAATATCGAAAAAAGCAAAAGCCTTCAATATGAATATTATAGGGATTAAAAAAACTTTAACAGTAGAAAGAGATTTTGATTCCATTTATGGGATGGAAGCATTAGATGAATCTCTTTCAAAAGCTGATTATGTAGTATGCACTATCCCATTAACTAAAGAAACTGAGCATCTTTTTAATTATGATAGATTTTCGAAGATGAAAACCACAGGTTACTTTATAAATATATCTAGAGGCGGTCTAGTTGTGCAAACTGATTTAGTAAAAGCTCTAAATGAAAACATTATTGGAGGTTCTATGCTAGATGTCTTTGTAAAAGAACCCCTCGAATCTTGTGATGCATTATGGGATATAAAAGAACTAACGATTACTCCGCATTCTTCAGGTAGATTAGAGAATTTTATAGATAAAACTGTGCCATACATTATAGATAGTATAGATGCTTTTATAAAGAATGAGCCAATCCCCAATAAAGTAAACTTAAAAAATGGATACTAGCAACAGAAGAATCGAATGGATAGATATTGCTAAAGGTATAGGTATATTGTTAGTTATATTAGGACATACAATAGCATTAAAGTATAGTAAGGTTTTATATACATTTCATATGCCATTATTCTTTTTATTGTCGGGATTGGTTGCAAAAGAATGCTGTAGTTTTAAAGATGTTCTTATTAATAAAACAAAAAGGGTTTTAAAACCATGGGGAACGATCCTTTTATTAAGTTTTGTAGTTGTGATGTTAATTCCTGAATGGAGAATGCAATTGGTTCTGGGTGATGTATTGAAAGAACTTTATTCAGCAAATACAAATCTTCTACAGAATTCTTCACTATGGTATTTGGTCTGTTTTTTCTTTGTCACTCTCTTATTCTATCCTTTGTCGAAGTTTGTAAAGATGCCATTGTCTCCAAAAGAGATTGTAATATTCGCAGTTATAAGTTATGCATTACTTTATTTAAAGGATTTGATTTCAACATTCCCCCTTCCAGAACATAGGTTGCCGTTTAAAATTGATACAGCTTGTGTAGGTTTAGTATTTTTTTCTGTAGGATTTTATGCAAAACAAACAATTATACAATTAGTTGATAATGCAAGGCTAAAATGGATTATAATCTTATCAGTTGTTTGCTTAGTTATGTCTTATCTGAATGGTTGGACAAATCTTAATTCATACGATTTTGGTAATATCAAATTGCTTTTTTATCCGATTGCATTTATTGGAATAACAGTGTGCTTATTCGCTTCTGTTGTAATAGAGAAATCCAGATTTGTCATGATTAAGAATATCTTAGTCTTTTATGGTAAAAATAGCCTTTTGATTTTTGGTTTTCAGTCACTGCTTATAAGGTTATATCTTCTTCTATTCAATCATATAGAGGGGTTGAATATGCAGTTATATGCAGACAATCCCATTATTCATCAAATAGGTAGTTTTTTTATCGTTAGTTTTATAGGATCGCCTCTTGTGGTTGCGACCTTTCGTTTTTTAAGAAAAAGAAGAATTAATATATTATGAATATGACAACGAATAGGATAAAAGTTCTTGATTGTACATTAAGAGATGGTGGTTATGTAAATGACTGGAAATTTGGTGATGATAATGCTAAGGCTATTGTTAATGAGCTGAGTTCCACGGGTATAGATTATATTGAGGTCGGGTTTATAAAATTGTGTGATTATGAGAAAGATAAGATACAGTTTAATCAAATGTCTCAAGTCGCAAATCTTTTTAAGCCAATAAAGCAAAAATTATCCCTTATTGTAGAAGTTGGTTATGGGTATCCTGTGGATCTTTTTCCAAGACACAGTGAAGATACAGTCGACTTAGTTCGTGTAATAATGTGGAAAAGAATGCTAAAAGAAGGATTGGAATATTGCAAACAACTTATTGAAAAAGGTTATGAAGTAGGAGTGCAAGCTACTAGAACAGAACAATATTCTGATGAGGAATTTGCCGATTTTGTACGTATGTTTAGTTCTATAAATCCAAAAGGAATTTATATCGTTGATACTTTTGGCTTATTAGATAAAAAGGCACTTTTGCGATATGCAGAAATAGCAGATGCTAATATGGGTGAAGGAATTTGTTTAGGTTATCATGCTCATAATAATATGCAACAAGCATTCAGCAATGCAGTTGCTATGTCTGAACATATATGGAGTCATGATATTATGCTTGATGCTTCTGTCTTTGGAATGGGAAGGGGTGCAGGAAACCTTTGCTTAGAATTACTACTTAACTATCTTAATACAAACTTCCAGGCAGGTTATGATATTAATCCTATATATAATGTAGCTGATAAGTATATAATACCATTTTTTAATGATACTCCATGGGGGTATTCTCTGCCATATCAGTTGTCAGCTCTAAATGGAAGAAACCCTTCTTATGTAGATTATATACAGAAATATAAATTAAGTATACCTCAAACGAAAGAGCTATTTGAAACGATGAATAGTAAAAACGTTGGAATAACATTTGATACAGAAATGTGTGATGAACTTATTAATAAAATAATCGCCCACTAATCTATATGGAACATATTTCAACTCAATCGACACGTTTAGCTTGGGTAGACCAACTTCGAGGTATTCTCTTCTTGATGGTTATTCTATGCCATTTGCGTTGCCCAGAAGAAATGCGGTACGTTACAGACCCGGTGTTTCTTGCCGGATTCTTTGTTCTATCAGGATGGTTATATAAGAGGAAGGATTTTTTAACTCATTTGAAAGGAATATTCAATACACTGCTTGTTCCCTATTTCCTTTATAGTATAATAATATCCGTATGGGGATGTGATAAGAGTATTAATGGCTTCTTTGATATATTGTTAATAAATTTCATTGGGGGGGGTGATTCTTTGTGGTTTATCCCGTGCCTTATTCTCGTCCAATTGATGTTTAGCATCTATTGTACCTTGGATAAGACTGACAAATATTTATGGTTGCTCTTGCTACTATGTACAATCGCATTTTTTGTGGTCTCATTCATTAATGGAAGCACTCATCTTAGTTGGAATGCAGACACAGCACTGTACTGTACCGGATATTTCGGTTTGGGTTATCTCATAAGAATGTGGAATGTTACCACTAATCGCAATAGAGCTTATGGATTGATAGCTGCTTATATAGTTCTCTGTATTATTGCAGGAGTGATGGGTATAGGTGGTGGAGATGTAGATTTACATAATAATCGTTTCCCTTCATCCGTCACATTTCTAATCCTTTCATTACTAGGAAGCTTTGCCTTTTTAAATTGTGCACCTTATGTTAGAACAACAGCATATTTTAACCAACTTGGGAAATATACTTTATTTGCTTTTCCCTTTCACTCTTATGTTTTCAGAGCTATTCTGAAAGTCTTGGATAAAGTTGAGCTGATGAACTTTTACCAAGATTACTTCAGTATTTGTGTCATTGTCGTAGGTTTAGCTACGGGGCTTGTACTGATAGCTATTGGTGGCTTCCTCACTAAATATTGCCCATTGCTGATGGGCAAATACAAGGTAATAAAATAAGTAAATGAATTTTAAGTTATTCATAAAGGATAAAATAGGTATTGATAGGGCGATATTCTATACGCTGCTGAATAGAACACTTTCCATCTCGACAGCGGTGTTTACTATCGTCTTTATTATCAAGTTCCTTTCTTCTGACCAGCAGGGATACTACTATACCTTTGGAAGTATTGTTGCCCTTCAGGTGTTTTTTGAACTAGGTTTAACTGGGATAATAACACAATTTGTGGCTCATGAAGCCGCCCACCTCACATTGTTTGATAATGGAACTATAGAGGGCGAGTACAAGTATAAGTCCAGACTCAGTTCATTGATTCACTTTTGTGCCAAGTGGTACAGCTATATATCTGTAGCCTTGCTTGCATTGCTGCTGATAGCTGGTATTACATTCTTTTCTCATTATAGCGATACAGATGGAACTACCAATTGGGAATTTCCATGGATACTGTTATCCGTAGGAACGGTTCTTAATTTCCTTATCACACCTATTGTTTCCATCACGGAGGGGATGGGAAGAGTGAAAGACATTGCAAAGTATCGCCTTATCCTTCAGTGTTTCAATCCTGTAATTATTTGGGGCGGTTTGGCTTGTGAACTTGACCTTTATGTTCTTGGTATATTTGCCACGTTTCAAGCATTGCTGATGATGGTGATGATTTTCAATTCTCCTTCGGGTAGACTTTTGAAATCATTTTGGAACATGGATTTCACAGAATCCATCTCTTATAAAAATGAAATTTTTCCTTATCAATGGCGCATAGCTGTCAGTTGGATTAGTGGGTATTTTATTTTCCAGCTTTTTAATCCAGTGCTTTTTGCTACTGAAGGAGCTGTAGTGGCAGGTCAGATGGGTATGACTATACAATCCTTGAACGCTATTCAGGCTTTTGCCTTGGCTTGGATAACAACCAAAGTACCACGCATATCCGGACTTATTGCTCAGCATGAGTATGAGGCGCTCGACAAGCTATTCAACAAAACAATGAAGCAGCTGGTATGCTTGGGTACATTGGCCTTGATAGGATTTGTTGCTACCATATATGCGTTTCAATCATTCGATTTGCAGATGATGGGAATGAAGATAGGTGGTCGTTTTCTGCCAATCATTCCGCTGGTATTGATGGCCTGGTCAGTTTTCGCCATGTTCCCAATCAATTGTTGGGCCATATACCTCCGTTCGCATAAGAAAGAGCCTTTGATGAAAAATTCAATGGTCATGGGAATACTGTGCTGTATATCTACTTTCACTTGCGGACATTTGTGGGGACTTTATGGAATTGTTATTGGATTTGCTTTGCTGAGGATTGTCTCATTAGTATGGGTACATCGCATTTACGTCATCAAACGTCTAGAATATAGAAAAAAATAATGCTTTTTGTTTCATTTATTAATACTCTTATACAATGTATAAAAAAATAGCCCGACAGTCAAATATTGAGCTGCTCAGAATAGTATGTATGTTTCTTATTTTTGTAAATCACATGAATGGACATGGAGTGATGGGCGATAATGTCGCTTCGCTTGATTATTCTTTAAAGTCTATAGTGTTCATTATAGCTACCTCAGTAGTAGTTTGTGCCGCTCCCATATTCGTTATCATATCGGGATATTTTGGTATTAAACCGACCCTAATGGGGGGGGTTAAATTCAGTGCTATATGCTTGTTTTATTGTGTTTTGTGTTATCTTTTGTCAGTGATTATAGGCGGAGAGATACTTTCGTTGAAAGATCTTATAAACTCAGCGATATTCATATCTGCTGAAAGAACAGGCTTGTGGTTTTTGTCGGCATATCTTTATTTGTATTGCTTCTCTGCAGTTATGAATACATGGTTGAAATCCCGGACTCAGAAGCAACTTACAGTATTCACCATCATTATGGTATTGGCTATTGGCATTATGAGTTTTCTCTTGAGAGTAGAAACATTCAATACGTTTATCCTCTTTTTGGCTTTATACTCTGTGAGATACTATTTGAAGCATACTGTAGACAAATACATTCAGAAAATAAAAGCTTATAGTTTATCGTTGTTTGTTGCTACGGTTCTCTTCCTGTCAGTATGGGGCATTCTCACTATTCATCAGATAGGTACTGAAAGTACAATTTTTTGTTACACGAATCCTTTTGTCATTCTGCAAGCCGTCTTTTTGTTTTTAGTGTTTGATAAGATGAAAATCAAAAGTTGCAATATGATTAATCATATTGCAGCAAGTTCGTTCATGGTATATATGATGAGTGAGAATATCCATACCAGAAAGTATTTTGTATCGATAGTAAGAAGCATCTTTTCAATAGATTCAGAATACCTCACCATTGTCACGTATGTAGTCTTCTTTTTCGTTGCCTATTTAGCTTTAACCGCTATAGATAAAGTATTATCAAAGATTTATATTCCATGTATTAACTGGATTAATAATACAGGTATGATGAAGAAATTATCCATTTTATTCAGTTAATAGAAATAATTCATAGACTTTATGTAAATAGAATAATATGTCAACCATTCAAGATTATAAGCTATTGACTATCATTATACCTACGTATAATCGATGTCGAGAAGTAAAAGAGAATATAGAAATTACTTTGCCTCAAATTTTGGAACATAAAGATAAAGTACGTCTTTACATATCCGATAATGCATCTACTGATGACACAGAGAAGATGATAGAGAAATACACAGACCAGTATCCTGATCTTGTATTCTATTATCGTCAGCCTAAGAACATTACAGCTTCACCCAATTTCAATCATGCTGTTCATGCGGTTAATTCTGATTATGTACATATATTGGGTGATGATGATCTATTGATGCCCTTCACGATAAGTGTCTTTTTGGATTTGATTGAGAAGAATCCTCAGATAGGAGTTTTTCATTTTAATTATATCTTAGGAATAAATGACTTGGAGAAATGTTGTTTGTTATATCCTCAAATCGGCACATCGATGATGAAGTACTACCCATCAGGTAAAGAGTTTATCTATGACAAATTGAGTGGTCCTAGTTTCATTTCATCTTCATTGATAAAGCGTGAAGTATGGCTTTACGGCAGCCAATTTACAAAAGAGGATTGTGCAGGCTATGTATGGTTGAGTACTATGTATTTTGGTTGTTTAGAATATCCTTGCATGACTTATGAAGTGCCTTTATTGATACAGCGCTGTCCAAAAGCTGCACCATATGCGAAAAATTGGCCATTATATCATGTATTTGGTATTAGTCAATTGTTTTGGTACTTGGATGAATATATTAAAGGGGTGTATCAGCATTGGATGGATATTCAGCAAGGAAAATATAAATATAGAACATGGCAAACCATTTTATCGTGTTCAAAAGAGAAAGAGTTCTATAAGAGAAATAAAGACAGGATGTTGAGGCATTTACAAGAGATGGACTCAAAATTTATTTTTAAGGCTAGCATTATGTATTTGCCTACTTGGGTAAATATAAAACTGATTATTCCCATATGTCGTGTTTGGAGTTTTGTAAAAAGCAGATTGTAAAATTGTGTATATTGGCATGTATTGAGATTATAACTCTATTGTTATAAGCAAAACTGCTTTGTTTTAGATTAAATCAATATTAATTTAATAAATTATTTATGATTATAGCATATGTAATTTCAGAGTCATATTCAACGTCTGTTTTTAATGGCATAAAAGTTCAAGCTGAAACATGGGCTGATGAATTAGAACGTCAAGGGCATAAAGTTATTAAAGTAAATCCTTGGGAGTCACATTCATGGGAAAACTATGACATTATTCATATATTTGGTCCTTGCGAGTTCATTTATACTTTTTCAGCTTCTCTTTCTGTACGCAATAATAGAATTGTACTCTCTCCTATTATTGATACCATACAAAGTCTTTGGAAATATAGATTAGTATCGTTATGGGGTTGCAAAAGACTACGTCTAGCTTCTCCTAATTATACTATCCGACAGTCCCGTAAGTATATTAAACATTGGCTGGTGCGTAGTAAATATGAATATGAATATGTTAATAAATCTTACGATGTACCTTCTGGACAAATATCTATTATTCCTTTATCGTATCGTATTCAAGAATGTGACGATTATCCTGCAAAAGAGCATTTTTGTCTTCATGTTAGCAGACTAACAGATGACCGTAAGAATGTATTACGTCTCATGAAGGCTGCAGTTAAATACAATTTTAAACTAGTTCTTGCTGGTAGTATTAGTTCTGAGGATGATTTTGTTCCATTCAGGAAAATTATGAAAGAGTATGATAACATTATATATTTGGGACGGGTTTCAGATGAGAAATTGATAGATTTGTATCGGCGAGCAAAAGTATTTGCACTTCCAAGTATTAATGAAGGTGTTGGCATGGTCGCTGTCGAGGCAGCTTCTTATGGATGTGATATTGTTGTCACTGAAATTGGTGGGCCTAAAGAATACTATGGCGACATGGCGTTTACGGTCAATCCTTATAATATTGATGAGATAGGCAAAGCAGTATGTAAAGCTATGGTAAATATGAACAGCCAGCCAAAGCTAATGAAATACATAAAGGTTAATTATCGGCTTAGCAAATGTGTGAAAGATTTGGTTAAGGTATATACAGAAATTGCTCATAATGAATAAAAACAACGATAGAATTGATTGGGTAGACATAGCAAAAGGAATTGCAATTTTTTTGATGGTATGTGGACATACTTCTGTCCCACAACCAATAAACAAATTTATATATTCTTTTCACATGCCTTTGTTTTTTATTGTCTCTGGAATGCTTTTTAATCCTATTAAATATCACTTTTTGGGTGTATATTTTAAGAAAATGGTTAAAAGTTTGTTGGTTCCATATATTTCCTTTACTATTATTATTGAGTTATTTGGCTTAGTCAATGATGTAGGTATACACTGGCGTATCAATGAAGGGTGGGATGGTGCTGCGTTATGGTTTCTTGAAGCTCTGTTTTTTGTGGAATTGTTAATGTTCTTGGTTATTAATAAATTCACTCAAAAAAGAACATTGATTTTTATTTTACTATTATTTTCATTAGCAGGACTCTGTTTGTATCTTCTGAATATTCACTTACCATATAAGCTACATGTTGTCTTTTGGGGTTCATCACTTTATGGACTTGGTTACTTGTTGAAATATAGATTAAAGAATCTGAATGTAGGTTGGCTTATTACTCTATTTTTTTTGCTTGTCATGGTAGTAATGTCTCAATTGAATCCGCGCATTGATATGCGTTCAAATTACCAAGGGAATTATCTTTTTAACAATTTGGGTGCTATAATTGGAACTTTGACAATATTTATGCTTTCTAAGAACCTTAAAGCAGGGCGTGTAACTTCTTTTTTTAGGTTTTGGGGACAAAACTCGTTAATTGTAGTCTGCTTATCTCAAATTTTAAATTACGAGCTTAAATCCGCATTTGCGCTTCTGCCGATACCTTATGGTTTAAGTTCGTCGATTCGTCATTTCCTGTTATGGGTTATTATGTATTATGCTACAGTTATTATATGGAAATACGTTCCGTTTATTATTGGAAAATAAAAGATAAAGTTTATGTTAATATCTTCAAGTACAAGAAATTATTTCAGAGCTATAGGCATGTCTCTTATTTTGCTAGGTTCTCCATTAGGTATGTATATGAACTTTTTTATATCTCAAAGTTCATGGTCAAATATCATCATGACATTAGGAGTTCTTCTAATAATTGACTATGAAAATCTGGCAAGGTTTCGTTTTCCTTCTTTTTCCAAAATGTACATTACACTTATATTTTATCAAATAGTATGTTTATTCTATTATGGTTTTGCAACTTTTGTAAGTGTAAAATATCTCTCTTTTCATCTTTTTTCCATCGCTTTGTTTATAGCTCTATTAACAACTCGGTTTAAAGAGTCTTTTTCTGTTGAACATATAAACAAAATTATTTGGGGAATAAGTTTTATTTGTTCATTATTATTTCTATTTACCCTTGAAACTGGCATTTTTGAACTTCAAAGAGCGGATGAAGATAGAATACTTGATCCAATTACCATGGCCTCAATGACGGTGACAAACATTTTGTCATCTATCATGATGAATCCGAAAAAACAATGGGCAAATTACTTGATGATTGGTGCTGTTCTATTAGATTTATACTGCATGATTCACACAGGTAAAAGAACTTTTTTGTTCATATCCATAATAGCATTGATTGCTTATGTTTGGAAATATAACTTATGGCGTAAAGTTTTCACTCTAAGAAATGCAATTCTAACAGCTATCCTAATTGCAGCCTTTATAACTATATTCATAAAGAACCGTGAAGTAAACCAAGTATTTACGAGTATTATTGAACGCTTCTTTGATGGAATTGATGACATGCGACATGGTACGACAAAAAGTGGAGATTCTGCAATTGCTCGGTATATTCAAATGAATGATATTAAAACATATATCTTTTCGCAGTTTTCATGGCTTAATTTTTTTATTGGAGCTGGATATATGAGAATTCCATCAGATTTGCCTTGGATTCAATGCTATTTTGATATGGGCATATTTGGTTTCTATATTTTTTGGAAATATGTCGTGATTATGCCTATAATAACTTTTTTCAAAGTATCACGAATGAATAAGGATGTTTTATTTGCAAGTTTTATTTGCTTTCCAACCATATTTCAAATATTTAATGCAGGGACTCCGTATTTTTACAAGAATTGGACAGCGGCAGCATTCTTAATTTTCGTTTTAGTCAATATTAGGAATAAGAATATTCAACACAAGAAGCTTGCTAAAATGCAAAGAGTCGGTTAAACATATACTGTGAATAAAAGTCTAATTAGTTTCTTAATAATTCAATAAAAATAATCAGTAATAATAATGAGAATCGTTTTTTGGCAGAACTGTCTGAGCCCTCACCAACTACCTTATATTGTGCATTTATTAGAAGATGAACGAGTGGATGAAGTGGTGGTATGCGCTGGAGAGGCAATCAATCGAACTCGCAAAGATATGGGATGGGATACGACATCGTATCCGGGTTTGGAAAATTGTGATGTTTATTTGGTTCCTACGCCTCAAACAGTGGAGCATCTTATGCAGGTGCGTACTGAGGATAGTTACCATCTCTTCTCTGGTATTCGTGGCTTTGCTTTCGTGTTCGATGCTTTTCTGCGGAGTTTGGCTTATCCGCTAAAGCGTGGCATGATTACAGAACGTCCGAACACGTATGCGTACGGTCGGGCAAATGGGAAGCCACTTTGGTTGCATCGTCTACGCTGGAAGCTGCAAGACCGCAAGTTTATGCCAAAGGTGAATTGTGTGTTTGCTATGGGTACAGATGCATCAGACTTCTACCGGACATTGCATGAAGGATGGAAAGTATTTCCCTTTGGGTATTGTACGGAAGGGCATCAAATTGAACGGAAACCAGATGGCTCCACCATAATAACCCACCCATTACGCGTAGCGTATGTGGGTGGGTTATTATGGTGGAAATCAGTAGATACACTACTGATTTCCACCATAATAACTCAAAAAATGAGTCCTGGCAATGAAATTGAATTAACGTTAATAGGAGATGGTCCAGAACGTGCTAAACTTGAAGCAATCGTCAATAAGAACCAGTTAAATAATGTACGATTCCTTGGTTCGCAAAAACAATCTGAAATACCTCGACTGTTAGCTTATCACGACGTTTTGGTTCTTCCAAGTATCTATGACGGTTGGGGGGCAGTGGTAAATGAAGGTTTGCAAGCTGGTTTGTTCACTATTTGCAGTGATGCTTGCGGTGCCAAGGATTTGCTTCATGATCCTCGTTGTGGAGCTGTGTTTCGTACAGGAGATGTCAAGCAATTAACTAAGGTATTGAGTTATTGTAGGGATCATGTTGAAAGTATTAGAGGAGATAAGCAGTATCGAATGGATTGGGCAGATAAGGCTATAAGTGGAAAGGCTGTTGCTAGATATATGGTAGATTGTTTGTGTAATGTTAAAACTGAACGACCATGGATTCAAGAATAAAACGGATAGAGTGGATTGACAATGCAAAGGGGATATGTATGATTGCTGTTATCTTCAGCCATGTATTATTAAAGCCAATAAGCGCAACTCCTTTCTATACTCCTTGGTTTCTGACAGGGTTCTTCTTTATTAGTGGTTTTCTTTTTTTTAATCCCGATAAAACCATGGATGTAAAGCAGAAATATATGAATATACTTACTTCTATTTTGTTACCTTATATTAGCTACTGGTTTATTAGTTTTGCAGTAGATCAAATACTGAAAAAAAACTATCTGTTTATAGATGATTGGTTAGTAAATGTTATAGGGGGGGGGTAAGTTATGGTTTGCTTCTGCCTTGTTAGTCTCTGAGTTGACAGCCTTGACCTATCTTTGGGTTACTAAATTGAAACGAATCGGTATTTATGTGTTTCCTTGATTGAGTCTTTTTATCTATTTTTTATTACCAGTAAACGATTATCCTTGGTACTTTCGAGCTGCCATGTTGGCTAATTTTTTCTTTGGAATGGGGATGATTGCGAGGATTCATAAACATTATACGGTAGATCAATTAATAGCCAGCCACTCTATTGGTTATCTTTTATTATTATTATTTGTCGTTATGGTTGTAATTGATGTGCAGATTATACATAATAAAGGTGTGTTTCCTAGAACCTTTTCGTGTTATCCGTTTTTTATCGTTGAAGCTTTTGTGAGCGTCCCATTGCTGATATGGTTAAGTGCTCGTTGGCGTCGTTTCAACCGACTGATTTTATTTGTAGGAGTAAACTCTTTGCTTTACTATTTCTTTCAACGTCAGGCTTATTTGGCTATGCACAAACTGCTTGGCTTTATAGGCATGACGGAGGCTTCCCTTTTAGGTGCTATATTTGAAACGGTTGGTACAATCTTGATTTTAATACTTCCTGTTCTAGCAGTAAATAAATGGATGCCATTTATGTCTGGAAAACTGCGAATTAAATTCTAATTTAGATAAACTAATAAATATCCATTTATGAAAGTCTTACATTCCGGTACTCTTGACGTGAATGCAGGAGGACCCGCTATGAGTACTTATCTCACCCTCTTGGGACTGAACCAGTTGGGCGTGCAGGCAGAAATCATTATGTTTCCCCTTGCATCTAGCAGTAGGTTCAGAGGCGAGAAAGTCACGGTACGCTATAGTGCTGCTCCCTTGGAGCACAAGTTCGCTTTCACCCCACGCTATAAACGCGATGTGCGAGGGTTGGGTGATTATGATATTTATCATGCACAAGGGGTATGGCAGTATCCCACTTATGTATTGGCGGATGTAGCAAAATGGGCGGGAAAACCATATATCATCACTCCGCGAGGTATGCTCTATCCGCAGGATATTGCGAAGGCTAATACGTTCTTTAAGAAATTATCGTTGAAAATTCGTTTACTGAATGACCTCAACCGGGCGGCGTGTGTGCAGGTAACTTGCACCGATGAGCTTCGCCATTGCCGTGATTTGGGTGTGACTTCGCCCATCGCTATCATACCCAACCCTGTAGAAATTAAGGAGTATCCTTTTAAGAAAACGGATGAGAAGTTCCGCCTTGGCTATCTAGGTCGCATTTCACGGAAAGGAGGGCTGCGTAAATGAAAGTGATACATTATATCTCTTCTATTGATAGGACATCGGGAGGTACATCTTCTTATATCCAGCTATTAGCAAAAGAACTTGGAAAACTTGTAGACCTGCATATCGTCACTCATCGTTCTGATCATCCGTTGGAGATGGAAAACTGTACCGTCCACTATATCAGTTCGTGGCGACATTTCATTGGAATGAAATGCGACTTCATATTGTTGCTTGATGAGATCTGTCCGGATGTGGTACACGTGAACTGTTGTTGGATACCTGGTTGTGCCTTGACGCAACGATGGGCGCAGGAGAAAGGTTACCGTGTGGTGCTCACTCCGCATGGTATGCTGGAGCCGTGGATTATGAAACGGCATTATTTGACCAGAAAGCTTCCTGCCTTGCTGCTTTATCAAAAGAGAGCGATAGTACAGGCCGATATGCTGCATGCCACTGCTTATAGCGAGCGCGACAATTTGCTTCGTCTAGGTTATAACGACCGGATAATGGTCATTGCTAATGGTGTGGATGTGGGAAATATCACAATGAAGCAGTCGTGGAAACGACGGAAAGAGATTCTCTTCCTGAGCCGAGTGCATGTGAAAAAGGGCATTAACTTTCTCATTGAGGCGGTAGCAGAGCTGAAGCCACAGTTGGACGGATATACCATTCGTATTGCAGGTGAGGGTAATGAAGCTTATATCAACGAACTGAAGCAGCAGACCGTCCGGATGGGGGTGGAGGACATTGTTCGCTTTGAGGGCGGTGTGTATGGTGATGAAAAATGGCGGTTGTATCAACAAGCAGACCTTTTTGTGTTGCCCACTCACAGCGAGAATTTCGGCATTGTGGTGGCGGAGGCTTTGGCAAGTGGTACACCGGTCGTCACTACCAAAGGTACTCCTTGGAGTGACCTCAATACTGATCATTGCGGGTGGTGGACTGGCATCGGAACACAGCCTATCGTTAATGCGCTCTGCGAATTCCTTCAACTGACAGAAAGTGATTTGGAGGTGATGGGGCGCAACGGACGACGAGTTATCGAAGAGAGGTATTCAGCACGGAGCATGGCTCAACAGATGGTCTGTGGATTGTATTGACAGACTTCCATTATTGCTATGAGATGTATATTGTTTGATAACAAACTAATTAATGAAGAAACTGATTTACAAAATAGGGGGAGGTAGTATTGCTCTTCTCTTGTTAGGCGAAATAGGATTACGCTTTTATGGATTTGCAGAAGCACCTCTTTATAAAGCTTCTGGCAGTTATGAATATATAGCCAAACCCAATCAAGACATGATGCGCTTTGGCAATCATATTCATTATAATTCTTATTCACAGCGAAGTGATGAGCCTGATACAACGAAAGTTATAATTCTAGGGCTGGGGAACTCGGTAATTTATGGAGGCGTACAAGTAGATCAGGATGACATTGCAACTTCCCTCTTTACGAAAGAAACCGGTATGCAGATGCTGAACATATCGGCTGGAAGCTGGGGGCCGGATAATTGTGCTGCTTATTTAAGAGAAAACGGGCTGTTTGGCGCAAAGGCCATGTTCCTAGTTGTGAGCAGCCATGATGCACACGATAACATTGACCATCAACCGGTAGTGGGTGTGCATCCCTCGTATCCTGACAAGCAATATCCGTTGGCATGGGCTGAGTTGCTAGAGCGGTATATACTACCGCGAGTGTTGCCACGGAAGAAAACGATAGAGCCTGACCCTGACCAAAAAGTGCTTCGTGCAATTTCGAAAGATGGTACAAGTATAAAGAAAGATGGAAAAGTATTTAATCCTGGTTTTGATGAATTAAAGCTCATGTCTGATAAAGCTTCTATTCCCTTGGTTGTATATCTGCATGCTGACCGAGAAGAACTTGAACTGGGGCGATACAATGAGCAAGGGGGAGAGATTATCAAGTGGTCTGAAAGAAATAAGGTTACTCTCGTGCGGGAATTGGATTATGGATTTACATCTCAGGATTATCGCGATGGTATTCACCTCAGCAAAAGCGGACAGCGTAAGTTGGCAGATATAATGAAAGAAATACTTCACCTCTAATAACGAGTAATCAACTTAATGTTATGTAATTGTTCAGTTGAAAATGAAAAAAGTATTATTATGTGGTCATAAATCGTTTGTTGCAAGCGGGATGACTAAAACGTTTGATAGAGTTGGCATCACTTATGATTGTTTTTCACGTGGAGAAAATAAAAGAGAAGCGTATGTGGTGACAGGGGATGTGATGGATATGAATCATAATGCATTTCTTGATACTTATGATACTGTAATTAATTTCATTATCATAAAGGATGGAGGTGTTGAAGAAAACTTACGTTATATTAAATCTCTTCTTGAGTTTTGCAAAGAAAAAAAAGTCAAGAATCTGATTCAAATTTCTTCAATAAGTGTTTACCCTAATGAAGCTAGATATGTAAATGAAGAAAGTGAAATAGAAAAAGATTATCGTAATAAGGGTGGATATGCAAGTATAAAAGTAGCTGTAGATCATTATTTAGAGGAACATGCTCCCGGTGGATTGGTCGTATCTTATGTTCGTCCGGGATACATTTATACTAAAAACAGAGAGGCAAGTAAGGCTGGTATTTTAGTAACAAAATTTGGACTCAATGTATTGTTAGGTGATAAGCAGACAACCTTGCCTTTAGTTTGTAGAGAGACTTTGCACAAAGGACTTGTAAAGCTTGTTTTAGCTGATAATAAACCTAAAGTGTGTCTATTCCTGAATAAAAATGAGAATGAAGGGAAAAAATACAATTTTGTGAGAGAAGAATGGAATGTCACACCTTGGTGTCTGCCTTCTTGGTTACTTTTACCTATTGCCAAAATTCTTAAAACAATTGGTATATTCAAACAACATCATTATTTGAAGGTTGTTGGACTTTTTAAGCGAACGTGGTTTGATTCTTCCAATACGGAAAGGGCTTTAGGTATTTCTTTCAAAAAGAAGGAAATAGCGGTACTTGGTGCTGGTACTTATGGCAGTTATACGTCAGACTTATTAGCTCGTGTTTATCCACATGAAAATATTACTCTTATTGATGTTGGAGATTCACACTTAAAGACTGAATCAGAGATAGGTTATATTTCACGTGTCGTGAATGCACCTTATGAAGGTTTACAAAAAGCACGCTTCTTTGGTTATGGAGGGGCTTCTGCTAAATGGGGTGGTCAATTGCTTACCTTTACAGAAAATGATTTTGCCAATCCAACAGAGTTCATGAAAGGAATAGTAGCTCTTAATATAAAATACAAAGATCGAGTTTTGGCCAAATTTGGTTTGGAAAATAAAACCCAGGAGGTTAGATTGGAACAAAACCTGTTTACCAAGACGGGGATATGGCTGAGTTATTTTCATCGAAATCTTTTTATACATTTTAGGATTGCAAAGAATAAGAAGATTAAACTATTAAGTAATTCCCGTGTAATTAAACTCTTGAATGAAGGAAAACTGATTACTGGAATTGAATTAATTCAGCATGGACAACACAATATGCTTTCTTTTGATCAGTATTTCTTAACGTCAGGAGCATTTGAGAGTAGTCGCCTTCTTGTTGAATCTGGATTGTCAAAACAAAAAGGGAAAATGACTTTTTCCGATCATCTTTCTCAGCGTGCTTTTAAGGTGAAGAGTGGTCCTCAAATGGGAGACCAGGATTTTACTTTTCATGTTCAAGGTGGTTCTTTGGTTACAAAACGATTTGTAGGTGAGATTGATGGTTACTCTTTTTATTCTCAACCTATCTGCAATGAGGATTTTCCATTCTTTAGAGATTTGAAGAAACTATTGTTTGGGCATAAGTTTCGTGCTGGATTGTTGATGAACATCATTAAGAACATTCCTTCTTGTATCGCTTTTGCATGGAACATGATAATTCTAAAAAAAATGTATATCTACAAAAATGAGTTTTATCTCCAAATAGATATAGAGGCTCCACGAGAATCAGGTAAAATGAGCCTGAACAATGAAAAAGATGCGTTCGGTGAACGTAGTGTCGATGTTGACTTGACTATCATGCCTAAAACAGGTGAGTTGTTTACCAAAGCACGAGCTTGTGTGAAGTCCTATTTGGATAAAAATGGGGTTGTTTATGAAGAATTGCCTTTTAGTACTTCTGCAGAAAAGTATGAAGATGTATATCATCCTTTTGGAATGTTCTGTGATTTTAATAGTGTAGAGGATTATTTTCAATGCTTTGAAAATATGTTGGTGATAAACACAGGAGTACTTCCTCGTGCCGGTGGTATAAATTCAACTTGCGCGGTTTTACCTTTAGTGGAAGAATATGTAAATAATGTAATGGAATAATGGGCTTTCAATCATCAAATATTGAAAAGGTATCTTTGGCCAATAAAATGCTTCGGGCTCTTTGGTATATTGTAAGATTTCTTCTATTCCGTCCATTTGGGACTAAATTGTTTTTGCCTTGGCGATTGTTCTTATTAAAATTGTTTGGGGCAAAAGTATATTGGGATTCGGGGGTATATAGCAGTACTGTCATTTGGGCACCTTGGAATTTGAGACTTGGGCATAATGCTTGGTTAGGACCCAATGTAATTTGCTACAATCAAGCTCTAGTTACACTAGAAGATGATGTGACGGTTTCTCAGTACAGTTATTTATGTACTGCGGGGCATGAACTCTCTTGTAAAAATAGTAACCAAGGAGGACTGATTGTGGCTCCAATAACTTTGCATAAAGCCTCATGGATTGGGACTCGAGCATTCATTAGTATGGGAGTTGAGATTGGTGAAAATGCAGTAGTTGGGGCAACAGCTTCGGTTTATAAAGATGTGGAACCTTGGACAGTAGTGGGTGGCAATCCAGCTAAATTTATAAAAAAAAGAGAAATCAAAAGTAACTAAAAGATTTTATGAACAATCAATTAGCGTCAACTCTCCTTTCTTCGACAAAACTCCGTTCTAGTGAATTGGATTTCGTCAGGGGAGGGATTAATCATCTTGATGGTGTTGTTTCATCTTTCATATTTTGTGGAGCGTCACGTTGCACTCACCGAGTGGGTGTACACTTTTCACATGTCCGTTTTTCACGGTATGTACCAAGCTGTATGTGCGTCTTTTTGCTTTCGATGTTTCGGGCATGCTGTGGGCGTTGGTCAGCACGATACCGGTTGTCGGTCTTTGTCTCCTAATGGGGCGTCTTTGCGACCTAATGGGGCTTTCAGAAATTCTGATGGGGAAAGGTTCTCGCCTTATTAAATAATAGCACTATGTATGAGTGCATAACTTGTTAACAAATGAATAGCAATACAATAGCCGCTGTCATTCTCACTAAGAATGAGGCAAAGCATATTGAACGTTGTATAAACTCCTTAAAAGGAGTATGTGATGAAGTAATCGTTGTGGATTCGTTCAGTACTGACAATACTTGCGAATTAGCGGAAAAATTAGGCGCGAAAGTCTATAAGAATCCATGGAAAAACTATGCCACGCAGTTCAATTATGGTGTATACCACTGTAACATTCAGTCCGAATGGATTTGGCGTATTGATGCTGACGAGTTTTTGGAGGGTGAACTTGGGACAGCTGTAAAAGAAGCTGTTAGCAAATGCTCAAATCAAGTCAATGGTGTGTATGTGCGTAAGCGCATTGATTTTATGAATCGTTCGCTATTGCATGGAGGGTGGTATCCCAGTTATCACTTGAAGGTGTTTCGTCGTGGACACGGTGATTGCGAAAATCGATGGATGGATGAGCATATTCGCATCTTCGATGGGGGTACTATTACGGTTGATGACGGAAATCAGGTAGACGCTAACTTGAATGACTTAACCTGGTGGACGGATAAGCATAATGGATATGCTACTCGTGAAATGGTGGATATGCTGATGATGCAATATGGTTTGGATGCTAAAGCACAAGAGGTTATTCCTAAGTTTTTCGGAACAGAGGAACAACGTAAACGTTGGCTTAAAATCAAGTACATCAAGTCACCGCTGTTCGTACGGCCTTTCATCAATTTTGTATGGCGATATATTTTGAAAGGCGGCTTCCTAGATGGCAAGGAAGGCTTTATTTGGCACATATTACAAGGCTTTTGGTATAGAATGTTGGTTGATGCCAAAATTTATGAAATCAAGAAACGCTTCAATTATAATGAAGAGGCGATAAAAAACTATCTCAAAGATAATTATTTAACGAAATGCTGATTCGTTTAAAACTGGCCAAGTGGTTTCCTAGTTAATTATTTTTTTACACACTCACATTATGAAAGTATCTATCATTACTTCGTGCTACAATCGCGCGGGGACAATTCGTTGTGCCATAGAATCTGTATTGGCACAAGATTATCCCGACATTGAGTATATCATTGTGGACGGAGCATCAACAGACGGTTCGACTGAGATTATTCGCCAATACGAAGGTAAGGTGGCACGAATCATTTCCGAACCCGATCGAGGAATGTATGAGGCTATTAATAAAGGTATCCGCGCAGCTACCGGGGATATTGTCGGTCTGATGCACTCGGATGATTTTTTCTTTGACAATCATGTGGTATCGGATATTGTAAAGCGGTTTGAGAAGACAGATGCCGACTTTGTATATGGTGACGGACTTTTTGTGGATTGCAACGATACCAATCGTGTGGTGCGTAATTGGATTGGCGGAAGTTATCATCGTTGGAAAGTGAAGTGCGGGTGGCTTCCTTTGCATCCCACTTGTTATATTCGCAAGGATGTGATGCTGCGCGAGGGGTTGTATGATGAGAGTTATAAAATTGCTGCGGATACCGACTTGTTGGTTCGTTATTTATACAAGAGCAGGTTGAAAGTGGACTATCTGCAGAGATATATTGTGCGTATGCGTATGGGAGGATTAAGTACGGATAGTGAAAAGCGGAAAGCGATGTGGCATGAGGATATTCGGCTGTATCGCGCACATGGATTTTCTCCTATCCCTACCAAGGTGATGAAGATGATGTGGAAAATCCCTCAGTTTATTACTGCAAAGTTTCAATGTGTTGGCATTCAATTTTGATGTTCTGTTGTTATTCTCCACCCTCATTTGAGATAATAAAATCAATTATCCGTTCAGGATTTTCTCGTTGGATTTCGTCTGCAAACCTTTGTCCGGTCGGAATTGTTTATGCAAATTTGTAACAAGCAATGTTACTGTATTAATACGAAATGAAGCTATGAAAGGATATGAAATTTAGTGCTGTGTAAGTATAGACACCCTGAACGATTATTTCGATGCCATGTCTTTCGACGGTCAGTGGCGAGAAGCTTTACGCTCTGTTACACTTTTACCTTTTTTGTTGCCTGCCTTGACATTTTAGCCATAACCTCATAACCTGTTTTTTCGTATGAAGCTGTTTTTATAGTTTTAAGGGAGGACTTTGGGCTTTTTCATAAGTCATTAATCATATTAAATAGTAATTTATACAGCGAATGTATTGTAAATCAATTGGTTTATCTGTGTTAGCTTTCTGTATTCCAATCTGTTTGTCTGCACAGGAACAGAAAGCATCTACTCCGTTTTCTTATCGGGTGGAAACTTCTGTCTCGGTTGCCGACGGAAGGTATGCTCCGTTGTGGTTCACCGCCAATCGTTACGGACTGTCTTCGCAAGAGCCCAAAAGTGCTTACCTGCGTGCCGGTGTGCAATGGCAGAAGGAATGGCAACACGGATGGAGGGTGCAGGCGGGTGCAGACCTGGCAGGAGGAAAGAATCTGACTGCGGATTTCTTTGTGCAACAGGCTTATATGGATGTTGCATGGAAGGCGATAAAGATGAGTATCGGGAGTAAGGAGAGAAACGGATTCCCGCTGGAAAAGGATGTGAGGCTGAGCAGCGGCATGATGGTGGAAGGTGCGAATGCAAGACCTATTCCGCAGGTGAGGGTGGGATTGCCGGAGTATCTGACGGTGCCGTTTACAGGTAATTGGCTGGCACTGAAAGGACATATTGCTTACGGACTGTGCACGGATGGCAATTGGCAGGAAGAGTTTGCCGGAGCGGACGAACCGTTTCTGAAGGATGTGTTGTATCACAGCAAATCACTGATGCTGCGGTTCGGCAACAGGGAAAAGCTGCCTCTGGAGCTGGAAATAGGATTGTTGGACATTGCACAGTTCGGGGGAAAAAGGTATGTGAAGAATGCGGACGGAAGTATCAAGCTGCTAAAGAAGTATCCGGCCGGTCTGAAGAGTTTCTTCAAGGCGCTGGTGCCTGCTCAGGAGAGTACGTTGCAGAATGTGGAGGGAAACCATAGCGGAAGCTGGAACGCGGCACTTTCTTATTATGCCGGTGACTGGAAGATAAGGGCTTACATGGAGCATTTCTTCGAGGACCATTCGCAGATGTTCATGGAGTATGGCATGTGGAAAGACGGACAGTTGGGACTGGAAGTGACATTGCCCTGGAACCGGTGGGTGAGCCGGGTGCTGTGGGAAGGTCTCGGTACGAAGGATCAGACGGGACCGATTCTGTATGACGGGATAGCCGGCTCGTTTCCCGAATTCCAGATAAGCGGTGGTGACAATTATTTCAATAACGGTCAATATCTGGCATGGCAGCATTGGGGAATGGGTATGGGCAACGGACTGATTCCGGGACCTGTATATAACGACGACGGAACGATGCTGTTTAAGAGTACCCGTGTAAAAGCGCATCATATAGGCTTCTGCGGAGAACCGGACAGTGAATGGAACTACCGCGTGCTGGCATCGTATGTGCGGCATTGGGGCACCTATCCGATGCCGCTGGACAAAGTGAGAAAGCAGTTCAGCAGTATGGTGGAAGTAAGTTACTGCCCACGGAAGTGGACGGGCTGGAGCGCCACGCTTGCCTTTGCCATGGATAGGGGAAATTATTTGGGTAACAGCATGGGAGCCATGTTGACAGTGAGAAAAACAGGAGGATTCGGAAAATGAAAAATACACGCGGATTAAAGTTTTTATCGGGAGTGGTGGTTGTTCTCTTTTTGGGCTTCATCATGGGAGGATGCCAGAAGGAGGCTATCGACAGTGACATGGAAGGGCACTGGGAATTGCTGGAGTTTACAACGGCGGCCGATGGCAAGGTGCATGTGTGCGAGCGGATTTATTACAGCATCCGGTTATGGGTGGTGGAGATAGCAGCCAAGCAGAGCGGTACTACGCATAAACCGGTCATAGGCCGGTTTGAGCATGAGGAGAACGGAAACGTGCGGATGAGAGACTTCAAAGGGAGAAAAGGCACAAGCGATGATAAAAAGGATGTCACGGTGGAGGAGCTTCTCCCTTATGGCATCAATGCATTGGATACGGAGTTTGAAGTGGTGAAAGCCAACGGTAAAGAGTTGATATTGAAATCCGATTATGCCACACTGATGCTGAAAAGGTTTTAGTATAAACGAATAATTTCATATGTACATTTACAATATCAGATAAAGAAATACCTGAAAATCAATATATAGCACAGTGAATATATGGATTTATTGCCAAAGATGAGAACCACGATAAGGAAAGAATCATTTATTTAAAAATCTCATAAAAACTAAGAAATGTCTCGTAAAAATAGGGACTTTTTCAGAGAAAAGCTGGAATTTTCAGGAGACATCTCTTTCTGTTTATAGACATCGCAAGACGGGGTTAACCGAATGCTTACTATTTAACAGAGAATATTCAATTAAAAGTTCATCAAATCATTCAACGCTTCACTCATACTGGGGTGTGTAAAGACGAAATCGCGAAGGAATGTATAAGGCTGATCGGTCTTCATAGCCATGGCCACACTGTTGATTACCTCGCCGGATTCAGGGCCGAACAGAGTGCATCCCACAATCTGATCGGTATCTACATCTACCACCACCTTAAACAGGCCGACTGTATTTCCCAAAGTCCGTGCACGAGGAATAGCCGCTACAGGAAGTTTGTTGACTTTAATATTCAACCCCTTCCGCACGGCTTCCTCTTCACTCAATCCGATACGCGACAAAGGAGGGTCAATAAAGACAGAATAGCTCACCGGTTCACGGTCGTTCAGATTCCGTCCGCCATTGCCGAATAAATCTTCACGGATAATACGGTAATCGTCCAATGAGATATAAGTGAACTGCAAACCACCCTTCACATCCCCTATCGCACGTATATTGGGATTGGTTGTCCTTAAATGCCCGTCTACAATGATAGCGCCACGCTCGTTTACCTTCACTCCAGCCACCTGTAAATTCAATCCGGCCGTATTCGGTTTTCTCCCTGTCGCCAACAATACGGCGTCAGCCTCCAATGAATGCAGTTCACTGCTAACCGCATCCCGATAGACTACTTTCCCTTCACGGATTGATTGCACTTTGGCATTCAGACAGAATACGATGCCTTTCTTTTCCAAAGTTTCCTTCACAGCGGATGCGATATCCCTGTCTTCTCTGGAGATTAACTCGGAATTGCCTTCCAGCACCACTACCTGCGAACCGAACGAAGCAAACATACTCGCAAACTCCAGACCGATATAACCGCCACCCACAATAATCAGCTTTTCGGGCAAATCCTTCAGTTCCATAATGGAAGTACTGGTATATACCAACGGATTATCCTTCACTCCATCAATAGGCGGAATAATAGTCTCCGCACCTGTATTGATATAAATCCGGGGAGCCTGCAATTGCAAGATCTCATCATGCATCACCACTTCCACCACATCCGTGCTTACAAAAGAACCAATACCTGTATAAACCGTAATATGGGGATTGTCTGCCAGATTATGATAATTTTTCTGACGCAAAAAAGAGGTTACCTCTTCTTTTTCAGCGATAGCCTGAGCATAATAGGCTTTCTTTTCTTCCCACGACGCCTTTACCGGAGCCAGCTTTGCCTGATGAACCAATGTTTTTGTAGGAATGCATCCAATATTGATGCAGGTACCTCCATACATCTCATCGGAACGCTCAATAACAGCCACCTTTTCATTTCTTTTGGCCAACTCAGCAGCCAGTGTTTTACCGCCTTTGCCAAAGCCTATTATTATTGCATCATACTGCTTCATAATCTTACTTGTTTTTAGTGGGGGATTATCCTTTATTTTGTTGTTTTAATATTGACCGGGCCGAATCCGAGAGTACCACCAATGCACCTGCCAGGATAGCCACATCTTTAATAACCAAACGACCGGCACCTGTCAGCAAGGGAAAACCATGTTCACCGCTTCCCAAATCGGGAACCCATACTTCGGGAGTCGTTACCAGAAAGGACAACGTTCCCAATGTCATTATAATAGCCAAACCTGCACCTATCAAACCGATTTTCGGAGAGAAAATACCCAAGAAGGTAAGAATGCCAATGGTCATAATCAAAATGCCCAATCCATGAGAAAAGCCATAGGTGTTATTCTCTTCATGCCACTGATGCTTGGCCTCATCAAACTCACCTTCTTTTAATTTATACTCTTTATATTCGGGAGCACTCTTAGTATAAAAGAAACTCATAAAAGGACTGTTGGCAACGAAAGGCACAATACCCTCGGCCTCATAGTTCCAGAATTTCAAACCACCAATCCACACGAATATCACCAGAATTGCCACGCGAATCAGGTTAATACCTAACTTTTGAGTGGAAGCTGCAATTGTCAGAAATGCAGTAAACAGGGAATTTAATCTTGCCATCATTTGCTTTAATTTTTAAGGGTTTAACTTACATTGCAAAGGTCGGCAGATTTTCCTCCCTGTGAAATGGCAATTATACCGTTTTAGTTTGCCATTATTCCTTCTTTCTCTTTTTTCCGGTATTCAGAAATACTTTCCTTTGCCATTTTTCGAAAGAAACGGCTGAAAGCAGCCAAGTCTTCAAAGCCTAATATCTCACCTATTTCTTTCGCACTCTTATTGGTGTAAAGCAACAAACGCTTGGCTTCGGCTTCTATCCTCTCATGTATGATACGCAACGGAGAAGGCAACCCATAGGCGGCAAACAGATTGGACAAGGTTTTGGGAGAGCGGTAGAGCATTTCGGCATAGTCCTGCACTTGTTTCTTTTCTTTATAATGATTGTCTACCAACACATAATACCGACGGATAATGTCAAAGCTCTTTTCTTTATCTTGTCCCACGTCTAATTTTTCACGGGCAATGCGGGTATAAGTGATTATAAAACGTTTCAGAATAATGCGGAGCATCTCTTCCTGCAAATTGTCTTTTATGCCGAATTCACCTGCAAATATATCAATGATGCTTTTCAATTGTTCCGACTGGGCCGCAGAGAGCTGCAAACGCATAATGTGGGACGAACCATGAAACAGGAAACCATTACATGACACTTCTTTGTCATGTCCGTAAATGCAATAAAAATTGCTATTGAACAAGAAAGTGAGGTACTCACCTTCCACTCTTTTTACCTCAACATGATGCAAAGGAGTCAGCGATATTATTTCATCTTTTTCAAGGTGCATTACCACATGGTCTACTTCTATATCCAGCGTGCCACTTTGTACCCATACGAATTTATACAAGCTTTTATCACGCCGGAGAGCAGCATCCTCATGATAATGATACGTCATCGCTATATTGCCATTGAGCGGTGTATTAAAACGATATTCCATAATTCATAGTTTATTGTCGGTATAAATATATGCATACTTATTTAAATAAAAAAGAAGACAGGGCAAAAGATTTATGCCCTATCTTCTCCACTTGTTTACGAGAACATTTATTTAGAGTTTAATAAAGTGTCGTCAATCATCTTTTTCAGTTCAGGTTTCGGTAATGCTCCCTGTGTTACAGTCGGTTTTCCACTCTGAGGAATCCATAACAAAGTCGGTATGCTTCGTATGCCGAATGCACCGGCCAATTCTTCTTCCTTGTCTACATCTATCTTATAAATATAAACCTTTCCGGCATATTCTTTTGCCAACTCTTCCAATACGGGTGCCAATGCCTTGCAAGGGCCGCACCATGTAGCATAGAAATCAACAATAGCCGGTTTGTCACCTTCATATTTCCAGTCATTGGGATTGGCTTCATAGTTATATACCTTCTTCAAGAACTCTGCTTTGGTTAAATGAACAATTTCCATATTTTCTCCTTTCATGTTTTGGTTTTTACTTTCTTTATTGCCTGCACAAGCGGTTACTGTGAATAACAAGCCAAGGGCGGTAATGGTTGATTTTATTAATTTCATATTTATCTGTTTTTTATCTTTTTCTGATATTGCAAAGTTAATCGCTTTTCATCGCCTGAAAAATGGCAATTTCACCGTATAAGTTAGCCAAACTTCCCATTCTGCTCAAAATATCATAAAAAATCTTCTTCTGTGAGAACTTACTCGTGAAATTAATATTTGTTAATAAGGGAGTTTTTATACATAACTGTCTGATATTGTTTTACTTTTGTAAGAAGTCTGATAAAGAGTATAACATAAAGAGTCTATTTTCTGCTATGAATAATAAACACACAGCCACATCAAGGCAATTCTTTCAAACACTGACAATCTGCATTTGTCTGCTTTTTGCCGGTACATATTCTGCCAAAGCCTCTGACAGGGATCATAGGCAATATGATTATGTACTCATCTTAAACAGTTATAACGAATCCGCCCCCTGGAGTAACAGTATCACCTCTCCTATCATGCACAAAATATCCGAACTAAAAGATATTGATGCATACATTGAGCACCTAAATCTTTTTATGGTAAACGATTCTGTTATGGTAGACAGGTTTCCACAAATGCTTTTAAACAAGTATGGCAAAACTCCTCCCAAGCTGTTGGTCCTGCTGGGAAGTATGAGCATGATTTTCAGAGAAGAGATAAAGGAAATGTGGGGAGACGTGTCTATTTTAGTATGCGATTCCGACCCATACATATATACAGAAGAATATTACAGAAAACAAGATGTGACAACTCCTGAAAATAAAATTCATGTAGACAGTTTGAGAGATGATTACAATATCACCTTCATGCATACTCCGGCCTATCTGAAAGAAAGCGTAAAACTAATGACGCGCATGATTCCCAATATGAAAAAACTTATTTTTTTGGGAGACGGCATTTATCCTAACCCTGAATACAACAAGCAGTTAAAGAATATTATAGCCCGGGATTTTCCATATCTCCAATATCAATTTATCTCCTCTTATAATTATACGCTACCCGAATTGTATAATGCCTTAAGAAATGCCGACAAAGAAACCGGAGTTTTAGTATCCACATGGTTTGCGGAAACCTTAACCTCACAACAAATGTTGATAAACGCATACCGAAGCCTTTCCAGCATTTCTTCTCCCCTGTTCTCTATCCGCTATGCCGGTATGGACGACGGAGGCATGGTGGGCGGATATATGTATAATGAAAAGATATTTATCAATGAACTGCTCCGGAATGTCTCACAAATACTTAATGGAAAGCCGGCAAGGGAAATTCCTTTCTTTGTTCCTGCAGATGCTCATCCCACATTTAATTATACGACGCTGGTCAATAAAGGACTCAACCCTAAATTATGCCCTCAAAACAGCATATTTTATGATAAGCCGGAAAATTTCCTGAAGAAATATATATGGGTTATCACAGGAATATTCATCACACTTTTGCTGATAGCCCTTATCCAACAAAAACGCATACAAATGTTGAAAGAACTAAGAAGGGTTCAAAAGCAAGAATTCGAAAACCAAATCAAATATACAAACCTTATCGACAATATGCCTATTCTCTATATGAAAGAGAAAGTGATTAGAAATGAAAACGGGAATATTGTTGAAACAATTTTTTGTGACGTTAACCGTTTCTTTGAAACTTGTTTCAGGAAAAAAGAAAATATAATCGGGAAAAAGGGTTCCGAGCTATTTCCTGAATCCATGACAGAATTTACCCATTTTATGGAAACAGCTTTAAGAGAAAAGCGCTCCATCACATTCCCTTATTACTTTAAAGACGTAGACACTTTCTATGATATCGTGCTCAGCCCGTCTTTAGAAGAAGACACGATTGACATGTTCTGTCTTGACAGCACGGAGTTGCATAATGCACAACAAATGCTGAGTTCGACTAACCATAAATTATCTTTGGCACTGGAAATAGCCAATATCATACCCTGGAAATGGAATCTTAAAGAACACTCCATTCTATGCGACATCAATCGTCCAATCATTATGACTGCCATGCCGGGAGAAATCAAGGAAGAACAGTTGAGTGTATCGAATGAACAATACTTCTCTAAAATAATCAAAGAAGACCGTCCAAGGGTTATGCAGGCTTTTCACGATCTGATAGAAGGAAAAATCAATAAAGTCAAAGAAGAATACCGTGTACTGAACAAAGGAAAGAACGGAAGAAAAATTGATTGGGTGGAAGCACAGGCTACAATAGAGACAAGAGACGAGCAGAACAGGCCACTCACCCTGGTCGGCTCATCCTTAGTTATTACAGACAGGAAAAGGATGGAAGAGGAACTGATGTCGGCTAAAGACCGGGCAGAAGAATCCAACCGACTCAAATCTGCTTTCCTGGCCAATATGAGCCATGAAATCCGTACTCCTCTGAATGCCATTATCGGATTCTCCAATATTCTTGCCTCAACGGAAGAGGAACAGGAAAAACAGGAATATATCAATATTATTGAGAGTAATAATACACTGTTATTACAGCTTATCAGTGATATATTAGATTTATCCAAAATTGAAGCCGGAACTTTGGAGTTCAGTTACTCAAATATAGACCTCAATGATATGATAAAGGAAGTGGAGAACATCACCAAATGCCGGATGGAAGGAAGTGGGGTACAGCTCATTGCGGAAACTCCCCTCTCCTCATGTTTCATCCGTACGGAAAAAAACCGGCTCATGCAGGTTATCAATAACTTCCTCACAAACGCCATCAAGTTTACTCAAAAAGGAAGCATCACATTCGGATACGAGATACGCGATAAAATGCTATACTTCCATGTCACAGATACGGGATGCGGCATTCCTGCCAATAAAAAAGATTCTATATTCGGACGCTTCGTCAAATTGAACTCTTTTGCACAAGGCACAGGACTGGGGCTTTCCATCTGCCGGACAATCATAGAGCACATGAATGGAACGATAGGAGTGGAATCCGAGGAAGGGAAGGGTTCTACATTCTGGTTTACCATTCCTTATCAACCGGCCCGATTGAGCGAAAAAAAGGCTGAAGAATTCCAACCGATTACCGTTCAAAAAGACAAACTGACTATTTTGATAGCCGAAGATAACGAAAGTAACTATCGGTTGTTCCAATCTATCCTACGGAAAGAATATTCTCTTATTCATGCTTGGGACGGTCAGGAAGCAATAGAAAAGTTTAAGGAACACCAGCCCCAAATCATCTTAATGGATATCAATATGCCGAGAATGGACGGTTACGAAGCAACAAAAGAAATAAGAAAGTTATCTGCTGATGTGCCTATCATTGCCATAACCGCTTTTGCTTATGCATCGGACGAACAAAGAGTACTGGAAAACGGGTTCGACGGATATATGTCCAAACCTATCAATGCACCGCTGCTAAAACAACAAATAGCATCCATCCTGCAAAAGAGAATCATATTCTTATAACCGATATTCCCCGGACCGGCTTGTCTGCTTGTCCGGGGATGTTTTTTCCGCTTCTTCCTCAAAGATATTTCTTCTCAGGTAATATCTATTTTTGCAATTAAGCTTGCACAACAACTGTTTTTTTGTATCTTAGCCACAACAAAAGTTGCCATTAAAGTAACTTTCATAATGAGCGTTCTATTATTCGAGTATTAACCCTAAAAACAAATCACACTGCTTATGAAACAAAAGAATAAGATGTTATCCCACAAAGATGTAAAAACTCTATTCGAAACAAGATTAACCCAACTCACTTCATTGGCTGCGGAAAGCCGGAATGAGACTATTTTCAAGAATAAACTAAATGATTATTTATTATCTGCACACATTAAAAACCCTATTGCCGCTAAAAACATTGCAAGACTGATTGAAAATGACAGCAAAACGATATATGAATTATCTACAGAAAAAGAAATAGAGATAAAAACCATCTCACTGCTTTGGCAATTCTTGACAAACCGTATCACCGATGAAGAGACTTCCGTTGATTTATGGTTGGATTTATACCAACAGTTCCTACGCCTCTATCATGTTCCCAACAACATTCCGAATGAAAAACAGATACGTCAATGGATGAAACGTTGGCCCGGTGGCCTGAACGAAGATGTGCGTGCCATACGCAATGCAAACAAAGAACGAATCATCTCATTGCTCATTAAAAAGATAGAAAACCGTCATGCCCCCTCCAGCCGGTATGTGTTTCCCGAAGGAATCAATGATGAAGAAAAACGCCAATGGGTCAACCAATGGTGGAACGAAGCACGCTTCCATCTAGCCCTCGCCATCAAAAGCCCCACGGAACTGAACAAGATGTTGGGCAACTCCCTTTCGGAAGAAACAATGCAATTGTATCAGCAGGCACGTAAAAAAGGAATGCCTTTTTTCATCACCCCTTACTATCTTTCTTTATTAAACCCGACCGGCAAAGGGTATGATGATGCTGCCATACGCAGCTATATCCTATATTCACCACAATTAATCAACACCTATGGGAAAATTCATGCATGGGAAAAAGAGGATGTGGTGGAAGCCGGCAAACCAAATGCCGCCGGATGGCTGGTGCCCGACGGACATAACATTCATCGCCGTTATCCCGAAGTAGCCATCCTGATTCCCGATTCTATGGGACGCGCTTGCGGAGGACTATGTGCGTCTTGCCAACGTATGTATGATTTTCAAAGCGAACGCCTGAACTTTAATTTTGAGGAACTGAAGCCCAAGGAAAGTTGGGACAAACGCTTGCGGAAACTGATGGAATATTTTGAAAACGACACCCAACTGAGAGATATTCTGATTACGGGAGGCGATGCACTGATGAGCCAAAACAAGACATTACGCAACATATTGGAGGCTGTATATAAAATGGCGGTACGCAAAAGGAATGCCAACCTCAAACGTCCTGAAGGAGAAAAGTATGCAGAATTGCAACGTGTCCGTCTCGGTTCCCGCCTGCCCGTCTATCTGCCCATGCGCATCAATGAAGAGCTGATGAATATTCTGAAAGAATTCAAAACCAAAGCGTCCGCCATAGGCATCAAGCAATTCTTGATACAGACTCATTTCCAGACACCTCTGGAAGTAACCCCCGAAGCCAAAGAAGCCATCCGCAAAATTCTGGCTGCCGGATGGACCATTACCAATCAATTGGTGTACAATGTGGCAGCATCACGCCGGGGGCATACAGCCAAGTTGCGCAAAGTATTGAATGAACTGGGAGTTATCTGCTACTATACATTCTCCGTCAAAGGATTTGAAGAAAATCATGCTGTCTTCACTCCCAACAGCCGTTCGTTGCAGGAACAGCACGAAGAGAAAATCTTGGGAAAGCTTAACAAGGAAGATGAGACTGAGTTTCTGACCCTGCTGAGAGGTAACAATGACCGGGCAACAGCCGTCAAAAAGTTCTGCACGGAGAAAAACATACCTTTCGTAGCAACAGACCGGAGTGTGCTCAATCTGCCCGGAATAGGCAAAAGCATGACTTTTGTGATGGTAGGCATTACACCGGACGGCAAACGTATTCTGGAGTTTGACCATGACCACACACGTAAACACAGTCCCATTATTCATCAAATGGAAAAGGTTTTCATCAAAGAAAACAAATCCATCTACCAATATATGTTGCAACTTCGGGAAATGGGTGAAAATCCGGAAGAATATAACAGCATATGGAATTACACGGAAGGGGAAACTGAGCCGCGCTTCCCTCTGTACAATTACCCGGATGCAGAATTCAAGATAACCGAGACATACAGTAATCTGGGTATGGAACAAGAGTAATCCATGACTGCTGCCGGCAAATAACAAACGGAAGATGCCAAAACATTGATAACAGATTGCATCAGAAACGTTTTGGCATCCCCGTCTTTTCCTGCCCAAGTATCAACCGGACAGTCCTTCTTCTAGTTCGTAATCTTCACTCCTATGAAATAAGTCCGTGGCTGTGTGGGACCATAGAAATAACCGGAATCACGGAAACCTCCCTTATCCAAATCTTTTTGAAAAGCATTGAACAGATTCTGAACACCGCCATTCAACTGTAATTTGATATGATCATTCAGTACGAAAGTATAGTTCAGTTTCAGATTTAAATCAAAAAAATCGGGAGTATGCACCAACTCGTCTTTTCGGATATAACTGTATTCATAATTTTCGGGTATCACACTAAAGTCAGGAGCCAAATGAGGAACATGCATACGCCCCGTATATACACCCGACACCGACATATCAAAGTTCTTGAAGGGAGCACTGGTCAAAGTAAAATAACCATAATAATCGGGAGTACGTGGCATGAACTTGGTCGGCTCCACATTTTCGTCCTCACTCCAATTCTCGTATTTGGTATAACGGCTGCGCTGAACCGTAAAGCCCACTTGCAAAGCCACATCCCGTCCGTGAGCAAGTTTTCCGTCCAGGTTGACACCATATACACGGGCTCCATTACCATTACGACGCTCTTTAACGGTGTTCCCCTGTTCATCCTGTCCTATCTTTTCCAGCACAAACACATCGTCGAGCCCTGTATAGAAAGCTTCCAGCAAAAGGTTAGTCTGCCAATGCCCGATATTGGCCGTCCAATCCACAGAGCCGCTGAAGCTATTGGAATGTTCGGGCTTTAATCCATCCGCCAACTTTATCAGTACGCCTTCGCCTCCCACTGCGGTCACATGCAAATCTTCATCGTATGCCTGCGGAGCACGAAAACCGGTAGACCAGGTCAAACGAGCCTGAAACTTATCCGTCGGCTTATATAAAAGATTCACACGCGGACTGAAAATAGGATTGTCAATCAGGTTATGACTGTCCACACGGAAGCCTGCCAACAGAATAAAGCGGTTCATCTTCCATTCGTTCTGCACAAATCCGCCGGCAATACGCACGTCTTGTTTCATATCGCGGTGATAGCCCAACATGATATCGTGCAAAGAGTTGTTTTGATATTCCATACCGGCGGTAAAGGTGGCCGGTGAGAAGAGAACTTTCTCAAAGTTACCGACATACATACCTCCGACAACCCAAGTCAGGTCTTTTGTCTTGCCGTATGCATCGGGATTCTGCTGTGCACCATAATAACTGTTACGGTCAGTATGCTGAACAGACGAGTAGAAGGACAGTTTATGTTTGTACTCCTTCCAGAAAATATCGTAACTCAGACCTCCGCTGTTAATCACATGCTTGGTCTGTTCTGTGATATCCGTTTCAAAAGGCTCCAAATCAAATTTGTTTCCTCCCCGGCGAAATTCATTCGTCGTGTGATATTCCAAACTGATTCTGCTGAACTGAGTAGGACGGTAATAAGTACGCAAGCCAAAGGTATTCATATTCAGCTTCCCCAATTCGGAGAATCCGTCTCCATCCGCATCATAGGGGTTGCGGTTGCGATATGACTGATAAAGGGCAATGCCGTAGGTGTTATCTTTAGATACTAACGAAGCATTGGCCCCCATATATTGTTCCCACACTTTGCCATTCATGTTCGACAGAGTGGAAGATACCTGGAATGAATTGCTTACCGGATCTTTCGTGATGATATTGATAGTGCCGCCCACAGCATTCGCACCAAACAAGGCAGAACCTCCCCCGCGCACCACTTCTACACGGTCAATCATATTCACCGGAATCTGCTCCAGCCCATACACACCCGACAATGCACTCACCACCGGACGACTATTAATCAGAATTTGAGAGTAAGGTCCTTCCAGTCCGTTGATACGCACTTGGGGGAAGCCGCAGTTCTGACAGTTGTTTTCCACACGAAGTCCCGACTGGTAATTCAGTGACTTGGCCAAGTCCGTAGAGTTTACGGTTTCAAAAAGTTTGGAGTTCATCACATTTACCACCACAGGCGCCACACGGCGGCTCACCTCATTCCGATTGGCAGAAACCACCACCTCATCGGTCAAAATACTGTCATCATTCATCAGAAAATGAATATCCACCGTAAAATCATTGCTTACGGTTACTTTCTTCTCCTGAGTCTCGTAGCCCAACAATTGCACGCGCAGCGTATATTTTCCTGCCGGGATTTTCTTAAAAACAAACTCTCCATTCTCGTCCGACACAGTTCCCTGCCCTGTTTCTACAATCAAAATAGTGGCATAAGGCAAACTCGCTTCCGTTCCTTTCTCTATTATGTGGCCGGAAATTACATTACCAACTTTCACAGGATTTACATCTTCAGCATGTACAGTCATACCCGCACCCATCACCATGAGTACGAGCAATAAAATATATTGTTTCATTATTAAGTTGTCTTATTGTTAAATTATAAATAAAAGGATTCCATAAGCTCCCTGTATCGCTTATTAAAAAACTTCAGGAGCTTTTCAAAAAGCTTCAGGGACTTTTCAAAAAAGACCTTGACCTTTTTAGAAAACTTCAAGTTCTTTCAGACGAAAGACTTCGAACTTTCTGAAAAAGGCAATTGTCTTTTTCATACCAAATTTTAATATTTCAACAATAAGCAGGAGGGGCACGCAGGTGAACGCAATGCGTGTGAGGCGCAACAGCGCGGAAAGTATTCGTATTCAGCCCCAAGACATACAGCAAAGGACACTCCACAGTCACATTGCTTACCCCTGCCTCCGGTTCCGGCGTTTGATAGGAGCCTATGTGGGCGATGGTAATCACCTGTCCCGCAGTATGTGTATGGTGGTCGTCCGACGAAGGGTGAGAGTGTACAATCATCACACCGTTAATGATATGTACGTGAGTAAACATAGTAATGCTTACCTGGTACGTCAGAAACAGTGCCAGCAGAAACAACGGAGCCAATATGTACCTTCTCTTACTCAATTTCTCGGATGAAAAAATAATTGTTCTTCTATTTTAGATTTTCAACGGTTTAATATAACCGTTTGAAGAATAAACATTTAACTG
>OOAT01000296.1_pt1 | contig 43647 bp, 35 predicted proteins | sample 1671441 | NCBI WGS metagenome assembly OOAT01 (sample SAMN06348157, study PRJEB24527) | human gut metagenome | biome: human gut; feature: ankylosing spondylitis patient; material: feces | host: Homo sapiens | place: China | collected 2015-10 | reverse complement strand
ATTGGAGGACGGGTTGAATAAAGTGGATATGTTCCGGAAAAATGAAATTTTTTGTCCGCCTTCTGTGATAGAAATAGGAGAGAAGCCTACTCGGAAAAATTGCGATGTTATTGTGGAAGAGTTGAAGTCGCTCATCGTATCCACTATCAGAAAAACAGAAGAATTCAAGAAAGCGGTGACGCAGTTCAATGGAAACTTCTCGTCAAAAAACACATTTCATTTCCGTACGGAACTGGTTGGAGAACAGGATTACTATGATTTCGCTTCCAATTTGTGCGAGTTTGTGGATAATGATAAGATTTCCGATTATCAGAAACATATCAGTGAACGGTATACGGATATAATCCACCGGATTTCGCAGGAAGTGGGAGGACTGACCCGTAATGAAAGCGAGATACACAGAACAATAAAGGATATCAACGACGATTTTGTCAAGCGGAATTTTGCCGGAGTAATAAAGGAAATAGCTCTTCGCCCGCTTCAGAGCAGCGATAAACTGATGCAGCTATTGTTGGAGATTAAACGGTTTAGCGATGAGAACCAATATAATATGGGAAAGGTTGACTTGTTCTCGCAGGACTCCCGTGAAGATGTCAATGCGATGGCTGTCCGACATTTGTTGTCGTTTATGAAATTCCTGCTTGACGAGCCGGGACGCAGACGGTTGGCGCTTGCCGATACATTCAAACTGGAGTTCCGCGTGAAAGAGAATGATAATGACACGGGATGGGTGGAGAAGATAGCCAATGTAGGTTCCGACGGTACGGACATTCTGGTGAAAGCCATGGTCAATATCATGCTGATTAATGTATTCAAAGAAAAGGCGTCACGTAAGTTTGGTGACTTTAAAATCCATTGTATGATGGATGAAATAGGCAAGTTACACCCCAACAATGTGAAAGGTATTTTGGACTTTGCCAATTGCCGGAATATATTGTTGGTAAATAGTTCTCCCACTACTTACAATGTGGAAGATTATCGTTATACCTATTTATTGAGTAAAGACGGGCGGTCAAATACACAGGTTGTCCCATTGTTAACCTATAATAAGATAGAGAAATGAGTGGTAGTTTATTTACATTGGCAATGGCGAGGATGGTTCTGAAAATGCTGGGCGGCGAGCTCATACCTTACACAAAGTTTGATGGACTGATAGCAAATAGATTAATGGATGAGGGAATCATCACTATTGTTCCCCGAGGGAGTAAGCGTAGTTTTCGTATGATTGACCCGGAAGGATGCCGTATCTACATCTCCCAGAATTATACTTCCGGCATGGAGCTGGAAGATTGGATTGAGATGAAGAACTGTCCGGATGAAGTGTCGCGTTCGGAGCAAGTGGCGAAGGCGGGGGACTCTAAACTGAGATATACCCGTACGTTCAAAGGTTTTCTCCTCAATTGTTATATGCCTATAGAAGCTACGTTTCATGGCGAACCATGTGTGCTTTCTCCCTTGCAAGGCACTTCTATTTTCATGCAGGATTACGAATATTTCCGTATTCCTGAAGATGTCGTAGTAGTGGGTATAGAGAATGGAGAGAATTTCCAGCATATCCGTGCCCAAAAGTACTTGTTTGAAGGAATGAAAGTTCTTTTCGTGTCCCGTTATCCGCAATCGAAGGATTTGTGTAACTGGCTAAAGATAATTCCCAATCGCTATATTCATTTCGGAGACATAGATTTGGCTGGCATTTCTATCTTTTTAAATGAATTCTATGTCAAATTGGGCAACCGTGCGGAATTTTTCATTCCAGCAGATGTGAAGAAACGACTCAAGGACGGAAACCGGCAGCTTTATGATAATCAGTATTTGCGTTATAGGGCTATGTTGGTTTCTGACGAACGTTTAAGACCATTGGTGGCAATGATTCATAAATATGGGAAAGCGTATGAACAAGAAGGATATATAAAGTATTAGATTAGTCATATGATTACACTGGATAATTTTGAGAATTTTGTCCCCTATAAGATATTGATGCGCGGGGAAGCGTATTATGATACAGATGCCGTTTCCGAACTGGAAGAAACCTCACCCGGTGAATGGACTGCAACCGTAGAGGGAACGGATGATTATAATGTAGAAATATCTATGAACGGAAAGGAAGTAGAATCCTGGTACTGTGATTGTCCGTATGATGGAGAAATCTGCAAGCATGTCGTGGCAGCACTTCTGGCAATTCGTGATAATAATAAACGAGTAAGTCGTAGTGCATTTTCAAAAATGAGAATAGTTACAAAGGAAGAAGAGGTTGTACAGCCCGATGTGGACATCAAACAATTGCTGTCATTCATTAGTCCGCAAGAAATTTCTACATTTATCAGTGAATATGCCTCAACGAATCCGGAATTTAAGGCGGCGCTTTTGAAGCGTTTTATATTCAAGGAATCGTCTTCGACATCAAAGGGAAAAGATTATAGAACGGAAATCCAAAAGATTTTTAATAGTTTCGGTGACAGTAAAAAGTCTCGTTATCATAATCGTTATAATGATTACAGTCGTGATTGGGAAACTGTTTTCAATCGAATGGATGTTTTTCTGAAGAAAGCGGACTTCTTTTTGAGTCTGGGAGATATGGATAGTACTATTGCCATAGCTCTTCAAACACTTCGTTCTATCGGTGAGAATTATGAGGATGAATTACTATATATTGACGATGATGATGACTTTGGCACTTCCCTTTATTGTGAGCATGCAGGAGGTTTACTCATGAAAGTGGTTGGACATCCTAAAACAACTCAGAAACAAAAGACGGATATTCTACAGGAATTACGTCAGATTGCTGAAATATCTACTTATCGAAATTACGGAATCTATGATATAGATGAACTTATGATGCAAATCAATCTTTCGATTCAGCCGACAGAAAAAGCCTTGGAATTGATTGATGGACTTCTTGAAACAAGAAAGGATACTCATGATTTATATCAGTTAGTTCTTCGCAAAGTCAACTTATTATTGGAGCAGAATGAAGAGCAAAAAGCGAATGAAACGATCCGCCAATATCTTTATCTGACTGAAATACGGGAGATGGAGGTTGAAAAATTGATTGTCCGTTGCCAATACGATGAAGCCATCCGTTTGCTGGATGAAGGAATAGAGATTGCGAAAGAAGAGATATATCCCGGTACCGATAGTAAATGGTTGGAAATAAAACTGAAGATTTATGAGACGACCAACCGGACTTCCGAAGTAATTGATACATGTCGTCTATTGTTTGTGACAGGCAGGGATAAACTGACATATTACAATAAACTCAAAACTCTGATTCCGAAAGAACAATGGAAGAGTTTTCTGGATGCGATGATGAAGGAAACAGAATTTAGTAACTATTTTTCTTTTGGTGGAAGTGCTGAAGCTGATATCTATGTGAAAGAACAGGATAATGAGCGTCTGTTCACCTTGTTGTCATCAACTAGATATGATCAACTGGAAGCATTGATGCGGTATGCTCATTATTTGAAGGATACTCATTCGGAACAGCTGATTGCTATGTATACTTCTTCGTTGAATGACTATGCCGAACGGAAAATGGGACGGAGGAATTATGAATTTATCGCACAAGTGTTACCGTGCATACATAAACTAAAGGGAGGACAGACTGCGGTGAAAAACATAGTAGCGGAATTTCGGATAAAATATAAACGTCGTCCGGCAATGATGGAAGTGTTGAAGGATTTTTGAAAAGACTTTATTATAAGTTTTTTTGTATCTCTGTTGTTTGGGTATGGCAAAGTTCGTACCTTTGTAAAGTTGCAAATAAGAATAATAATGAAAAAGTCTATAAAACGTTTACCCAAACGTACGCAGGAAGAATTGACAGTCTTGCTGGATTTAGTGTGTAAAAGCATCGGGAATTGTCAGATGGTTATCCTGTTCGGAAGTTATGCAAGGGGAAACTATGTTTTATGGGACACTAATATAGAATTTGGTGTTCATACTTCCTATCAAAGCGATTATGACATTCTTGTCGTCGTGACCGGACCTACTAAACACGTGGAAGAAAAACTCTATCGTATTACTAATAAATATCATGACTTGTTTGCAGACCGCCGTCATGCATTCCCACAATTTATAGTAGAGCATATTAATACAGTAAACCGTAACTTGGAAGTCAGCCAGTATTTCTTTACGGATATAGTAAAGGAGGGCATTATGCTTTATAATAGTGGCAAACACGAATTGGCTAAACCACGGAAGCTGAGTTTTAAGGAGATTCGGGATATTGCACAAAAAGAATTTGATGAATTATATCCATACGCTTGTGGGCTTTTGGAAGGGGTGAATGAATTTTATTTGCCTAAGAAACAAAATAAAATTTCAGCATTTCTGCTTCATCAGACATGTGAGAAGCTTTATAATTGTATCCTGATGGTTTTTACGAACTATCGTCCGAAGAGTCATAAAATCAAAGAACTTGGTGGAATGGTAAAGCGTTTTTCTATGGAATTAACTACAGTCTTTCCTCAAAATACGGATACAGAGAAAGAATGTTTTGATTTATTATGCCGTTCTTACATTGAAGCTCGCTATAACAAAGATTTCAGTATCTCACAAGAACAACTAGAATACCTTATTTCCCGCGTAGATATTCTGAAAGATATTACTGAACGCTTGTGTAAGGAGAAGATTGCGGAATATGATACAATGCCTGAATAATTGCTCCCTGTGAAATAAGTCGGTGTCGCATTTATAACTTGAACTTAGGGTTCAGCTCTCTATGAAATGAAAAACAAAATATATCTGTCATCTGTCACAGATTATAATCTAACTTGCAGAGTATAAGTACTTAATGCTGTGACAGCACAAGGTGACAGCAGTGTGATAGCAATAATGCTGTCACCTAAAAAACAAAATAAAAACGCTGTTCGAAAATGAATAGTATTAGCCATAAATGGATAAGTCGTTCATTTTATTACCCCGTACTTATGAATTGTGTCCTACATTGAAACCAACAGTTTCAAGTAGCGAAACTACAGTTCCAGCTAAGGGAAACTAGAGTTTCATCGGTGAGAAACCAATGGTTTCAAGTAATTGGAACTAGAGTTTCAAACCGCAGAATCAACAGTTTCGCTACTTGAAAACTAATTTGCCCCGTAATAGAGTGGTGGCAATCCCGTTTCTTTCGGTTAAAGAGATGCTTGATATATCAATAATTTTCTGTATTAAAAACTTGTTTTCCTTGTCGGTTTCGGATATTATGACTAATTTAGCAGTCTCAACGATCACAAAGGCGCTGACAAAACAATTTATTATCAAATTAATGAAAATTACTCAATTTCGTAAGAATGAAGATACGATAGCGCTCAGCGTAATGGATCTTGATATACTGGTAAATAAGATAAAGACAGAAATAAAATCCCGTCCTGTTTCTACATTCAGAGAGCATCTGCGATATATCCTTCCCGATGAACGGTGTATGTTTGCCAATAAACTTCCCCAAATAATTCCTGCCGCCGAATTTCGAAAAGTAAACGGTCAGAAACAAATGAAAAACTACAACGGTATTGTAGAACTGACCATCGGTCCTTTATCCAATAAGTCGGAAATCGCTTTAGTGAAACAAAAAGCCTGTGAGCAACCCCAAACCTGTTGTGCTTTCATGGGTTCAAGTGGAAAAACGGTGAAGATATGGACTACCTTCACCCGACCGGACAACTCCCTTCCCAAAACACGAGAAGAAGCGGAACTATTCCACGCCCACGCCTATCGACTGGCTGTGAAATGTTATCAGCCCCAAATCCCGTTCGATATACTTCCCAAAGAACCGACTTTGGAACAATATTCGCGATTATCCCACGATCCGGACATCATATATCGTCCGGATTCAGTCCAATTTTATCTCTCTCAGCCATCATCAATGCCCGAAGAAACCACTTTCCGTGAAGCGGTTCAGGCGGAGAAATCTCCATTGACCCGTGCCGTACCGGGATATGATGCGGAAAATGCCTTCCTGATGCTTTTCGAAGCCGCTTTTCGGAAAGCTTATGCCGATCTCCGGGAAGCGGGGCTCGAATTGAGCGAAGACACATGGCATCCTTTAGTTGTCCAACTGGCTAAAAACTGTTTTGCTTCGGGACTTCCACAAGAAGAAGTTGTGAAACGTACTGTTTTCCACTTCTATATGTATAAACAGGAAGAGCTTATCCGGCAAATGATTGGCAATATATATACCGAGTGCAAAGGCTTCGGCAAGAATATCAGCCTAAGCAAAGAGCAGCAACTCGCCTTGCAGACAGAAGAATTCATGAAACGCCGCTATGAATTCCGTCATAACACCCAAATTGGTGAGGTAGAATATCGTGAAAGGCTTTCTTTCCGTTTCCGCTTCAATCCTCTCGACAAACGTGCGTTGAACAGCATTGCTTTGGATGCACAAATGGAAGGTATCCCGTTGTGGGATAGGGATATTAGTCGTTATATTTACTCCAACCGCGTCCCTGTATTCAACCCGTTGGAAGATTTCCTCTACCGGCTTCCCGCATGGGACGGTAAAGACCGTATTCGTGCATTGGCAGCCACCGTCCCTTGTAAGAATCCGTATTGGATGGATTTGTTCCACCGTTGGTTCCTCAATATGGTTTCTCATTGGAAAGGAAGCAATAAAAAGTATGCAAACAGTGTTTCGCCCTTACTTGTCGGACCGCAAGGGACACGTAAATCCACCTTTTGCCGGAGCATAATGCCCCCTTCCGAGCGTTCCTACTATACTGACAGCATTGATTTCTCCCGAAAGAAAGATGCCGAACTTTACCTCAATCGTTTTGCGCTTATCAATATCGATGAATTTGACCAGGTGAGTTCGACACAACAAGGCTTTCTGAAACATATTCTGCAAAAGCCTGTACTGAATGTGAAGAAACCTCATGGCAGTGCCGTGCTTGAAATGCGTCGGTACGCCTCATTCATAGCTACAAGTAACCAGAAAGACTTGTTGACCGACCCTTCCGGCAGTCGTCGTTTTATTTGTATCGAAGTGACCGGAGTGATTGACACCAACCGTCCGATAGACTATGAGCAGCTTTACGCACAAGCTATGTACGAACTGGAGCATGGCGAACGTTACTGGTTCGACCAGGAGGAAGAAAAGATCATGGTGGAAAACAACCGTGAATTTGAACAAGTCCCGCCGGAAGAGCAACTTTTCTTCCGTTATTTCCGTGCCGCACAGCCTGAAGAAGGGGAGTGGTTGTCTCCAGCGGAGATTATGGAAGATATTCAAAAAGGCAGTTCAATCCCGATGTCTGTCAAGAGGGTTAATTCCTTCGGAAGAATACTGAAAAAGCAAGAAATACCTTCCAAACATACGCGTAGCGGTACACTCTATCATGTTGTAAGACTAATAACCAGGTGACGGCAAAAATGCCATCACCCTGCCGTCACCTCTTGCTGTCACAGTCTTATCGGTTCATTACTAAACTATTAACTCCTAATCTGTGACAGATGACAGCAACTTACCAAATATATTCTTCTGTGTAACGTTGGTAAGTTGGTTCTTCTTTTATCCCTTTATTACGGAATAGCTGTTTGATGTAGGCTTGGTCTTTAGGCATAAGCCCCCGTTCTCCACGATAGAACCGATAATATCCCGTTTTTCCATAGTGTCCGACCATTTGTATTCTGATACTGACCGCATCTTCATAGGGAATTCTGTTAAGCAACTGTTTAAGTCCCCATGCCACATGAACTTTGACAGCAGTCTTGAAACATTCGCATTGGTTCCCATCCGCAGGATAACGTGCCGGATTAACGATGGAGATATAAAGGTAATCGGCTGTTTCATTTTGTGCAGCTATGTAGCGCAAACATTTCGAGGCTTGCGGGCATTGGTCGTTGAAACACCGGGAGAAATTGTAGGGGACAGACGGGCTGTCGGATTTTTCTTTCATCTTGTAGGGTTTATTTTATTTGTGAGATATTATTGTTAATACGTTAATATACGGGAAAATATTCTTCACAAAAGTAGGGCTTTATTTTGGGAATGGGAAACGTTTGGACAAATATTACTGATATGCAAAGAATCTTTTATAGAGAAATTGTGTTGTGATGTATCAAAAAATCTCCATTTCTTTCTCATATTCTATATTTTTACCTATTTTTGTAACTTCCGATAATATAGCCTTATCGGAAGTTACAAAAAAAAGACACACACATGAAACCGGAAGAAAAGGCTCGAATAATAATTGACCGTATGCTTAATGATGCGGGGTGGGAAGTAGTTGATAGAAATCATTATTCTCCTGAAGTATCTGCTATAGCAGTCGAGGAAGGCTTGCTGAAAGGTAATCGTGAAGCTGACTATTTACTTTTTTTAAATGGTAAAGCTGTTGGCGTATTGGAAGCAAAGAAAGAATCTGTGTCAATTTATTCTGAATTTGTGGCAGACCAGGCTGAAAAATATACTAGAGGTGTACCTCATTGGTGTCAGGCTTGGATGAATCCTTTACCTTTAGTTTATTTGTCAAATGGAAGGGAACTGTTATTCAGAGATACCCGTGACGTTGATTCTGAATATATTTCTTTGAATAAAATTCATTCTCCTAAAGAAATAGTAAAACTATTAGGACTTAAAGATGATTTTGCAGGACTCCCAACCTTAAAAAGGAAAGGATTAAGGGATTGCCAGTATGAAGCGATAACAAAATTAGAAAATAGTTTTCGTAGCGGGCATGATCGTGCATTGATGGTTTTGGCTACGGGAGCGGGAAAGACTTATACCGCATGTTTGGCTGCCTATCGTTTGTTGGCTTTCACTTCAATGAAGAGGGTTTTGTTTCTTGTTGACCGTAATAATCTTGGAAAACAGGCAGAAGGAGAATTTGGAACATTCCGTTTGACTGAAAATGGTGATCCGTTTAATACCATATTTGGAGTAGAAAGATTGAAAACTGCAAAAATCCCAAATGATGTCAATGTTGTTATCTCTACTATACAGCGTTTATTTTCTTTATTGTCCGGAGACGATTTTATAGATGATGATAATGAAGCGGATTATGTTGTCGACGGCACTAGAAATATGAATTTGCCAGTTCATCCTAACTTGCCCCCGGATTACTTTGATTTGATAATTATTGATGAGTGCCATCGCTCTATTTATGGTAGTTGGCGAAGTGTGCTTGAATATTTTAGTTCTGCAAAAATGATTGGGTTAACAGCTACTCCTGCTGTTGAAACATTAGCCTTCTTTAATAACAACTTAATAGTGAACTACACTCTTGAAAAGTCAATAGTTGATGGTGTCAATGTTGATTATAGGGTGTTCCGTATTAAAACACAAGTAACCGAAGATGGCGGTGCAATTCGCGAGGGGGATAAAGTACGTAAAATAACCCGCTATACAGGTAAAACTGAAAATATCGAAACACAGGAAACGACTACTTACACAAGACGGGAACTGAATAGGAGTATTATTAATCCTGCTCAAATAAAGTTGATTTTAGAGACATATAGAGATTCGGTTTATACAGAAATGTTTAATGATCCCCAAAGAGAACCTAATTTTGACTATTTACCTAAGACATTAATATTTGCTTTGAATGATGCTCATGCAAGTAATATTGTTAAAATAGCGAAGGAGGTCTTTGGACGTGAAGATGATACGTTTGTGCAGAAAATCACTTATTCGGCTGGAGATAGTAATGAATTGATACGTCATTTTCGTAATGATAAGGACTTCCGTATTGCTGTAACTGTGACTTTGGTTGCTACTGGAACAGATGTGAAGCCTTTGGAAGTGGTTATGTTTATGCGTGATGTCGAGTCTGACTCTCTTTATACTCAGATGAAAGGTAGGGGAGTACGTACTATTGGTGATGAGCAACTTCGTAATGTTACTCCAAATGCTCATAGTAAAGATTTATTTTTCTTAGTCGATGCAGTGGGAGTAACAGAACATGAGCATTATGTAACAACTTCTGGAGTGGGAAGCAATGCTGAAACATTGTTGTCTTTAAGGCAACTTTTAGAACGTATCTCTCATGGTGAACTGCTGGATGAACATCTGCGATTGTTGGCTAGCCGTCTGTCAAGAATACATAATAAGGCAAATGAAGAACAGAGGAATGAGTTTATAAGATTGGCTGGTACAGATATGCGGGATATGGCATCTCGTATATATGAAGCTTTGGATAATAATCTGTTGCCGGAATATGTGAATATAAACGAACCGAATAACGAACGGAAAGGCTTGGTGCGTCCTCTCGCTATTCATCCCGATGCCCGTGAATATCTGTGTATTCTGAACGCCGGATTTGTCACAATTTTAATGCCCGGTGAAGATACATTGATTGAGAAAGGATTTTCCATAGAGGAAGCTCACGACACGACTCAGGCGTTTGAACAATATGTAAATGAACACAGGGATGAGATAGAGGCTTTACGTATTATTTATAATAATAACGGAGAACCTATCACTTATGCAATGCTTAAGGATTTGGAGAATCGGATGAAAATGGAGAATTACAAGTTTAATCCTTCCCAATTATGGAATACATATTCTATTATTAACCCTTCCAGTGTAGTACATTTTGGGACGAAAGAAGAAAAAGAAGCTTTGACTAATATTATTCAGTTAGTCAGATATGCTTATCATCAGGTGACAGAACTTCGTAGCCTGTCATCAATGGCTGCCCAACGTTTTGAATTGTGGTGTGGGCAGATACAGCGTAGAATGACTGAGGCTCAAAAGAATACTATCCGTCAGATTGTGAACTATATTGTAGCGAATGGTTCTTGTACAATAAAAGAAATAAAGGAAGATGATAAAACAATAGCGCTTCAGATGATACGTAAGTTTGGTACTATAGCAGCAGTGAATGAGGCTATTGTTTCATTATCTCAGTTTTTAATTTATAATAGAAAAGTAGCATAAAATTAATATGGCAAAATCAAATTCGAATGAGCAAGGTCTGACTAAAAAGGTCTGGACACTTGCCACTACGTTAGCGGGTCAAGGTATTGGATTTACCGATTATATAACCCAACTGACTTATTTGTTATTTCTGAAAATGGATGATGAAAACGTTAAATTGCTTGACGAAGAATCAGCCATACCTGAAGGATATCGTTGGGAAAACTTGATAGAATTAGATGGTCTTGATTTGATAGGCCAGTATGAAAATACATTGAAAATACTGAGTGAGCAGGATAATCTAATTGGTACTATCTATACGAAAGCTCAAAATAAAATAGATAAGCCTGTATATTTGAAGAAGGTCATAACAATGATTAATGAGGAGCAATGGCTTATAATGGATGGTGATGTTAAGGGGGCTATTTATGAAAGTATTTTAGAGAAGAATGGACAAGATAAAAAGAGTGGAGCAGGTCAGTATTTTACTCCTCGTTCTCTTATATCGGCAATGGTTGATGTAACGCGTCCTCAGATTGGGGAAACGGTTTGTGATCCGGCTTGTGGAACTGGTGGCTTTCTTTTGGCAGCTTATGACTACATGAAAAAACAATCACAAGACAAAGGCAAACGGGATTTTTTGCGGAATAAAGCTCTGCATGGTTCGGATAATACTCCTTTGGTTGTTACATTAGCTTCGATGAACTTGTATCTTCATGGTGTTGGTACTGACCGAAGCCCTATTATATGTCAGGACTCTTTAGAAAAAGAACCTGATATATTAGTGAATGTTATTCTTGCTAATCCGCCTTTTGGAACCCGTCCTTCTGGTTCTGTCGACATTAATCGAAGTGATTTTTATGTTGAAACGAAAAATAACCAATTGAATTTCTTACAGCATATAATGCTTTCGCTCAAAACAGGCGGACGTGCAGCGGTTGTTTTGCCTGATAACGTACTGTTTGAAGGGGGCGCTGGAGAAGTGATTCGTAAGAAACTACTTTCAGAATTTAATTTGCATACTATCTTGCGTTTACCAACAGGTATATTTTATGCTCAAGGTGTAAAAGCTAATGTCTTATTCTTTACAAAAGGTAGTAGTACGAAGGATATTTGGTTTTATGATTATCGTACAGATGTAAAGCATACATTGGCTACTAATCCGATGCAACGGCATCATCTTGATGATTTCGTTTCGTGTTATCATGCGGAGGATATAAATGCTCGTGTAGAAACATATAATGCTGAGACTAATCTAAATGGGCGTTGGCGTAAATATACTTGTGATGAAGTAATAACTCGTGACAAAACCAGCCTTGATGTATCTTGGATAAAACAGGGGGGAGATGAAGTAGACTATTCATTATCAGAATTAATGGCTATTATCAAAGAGAAAAGTGATAACATAAGTAAAGCGGTGGCTGAACTTCAAAAATTAATGGCAAATATCGAGGACTAATGGATACAAAGAAACTACGACAGAAAATATTAGACCTCGCTATTAGAGGAAAACTTGTCCCACAAGATCCAAATGATGAACCTGCGTCTGTTTTACTTGAACGTATTAAGGAAGAGAAAGAACGTCTGATAAAGGAGGGGAAGATAAAGAGAAGTAAGAAAACGACTTCTTCTGATACGTATCATTATGGGAACGTACCGTTTGAGGTACCGGATAATTGGGTATGGACGACTTTGGGAGAAATAAGTAATTATGGCGATAGCATCAATGTTCAGGTTGACCGTATAAAAGATAATGACTGGATATTAGAATTAGAAGACATAGAGAAGGATTCTGCCAATATTAATCAATTCCTAAAGAAAAGCGAACGTAGTATAAGTGGTGTACGGCATCAATTTTATACAGGTGAAATTTTGTATTCTAAACTTCGCACTTATCTGAATAAAGTACTGGTTGCACCTAAAGAAGGATATTGTACGACTGAGCTAATGTCATTTAACACTTATGGAGTTATGTCGAATAAATTTGTTTGTCATGTACTACGCTCGCCTTATTTTCTTGATTATACTCTTCGATGTGGGTATGGTGTAAAAATGCCAAGACTTAGCACAGCAGATGCGTGTAAAGGAATGATACCTCTTCCACCATTAGGAGAGCAACAACGTATTGTGGCGAAAATTGAACGTTGGTTCTCCCTGATTGAACAAATTGAACAAGTAAAAAACGACCTACAGACTGCAATCAAGCAAGCAAAAAGTAAAATCCTTGACCTCGCCATTCATGGCAAACTTGTACCCCAAAATCCGAATGACGAACCAGCTTCGAAGTTACTTAAACGTATCAATCCGAAGGCTAAAATAACAAGTGATAACGAACATTATGAGAACTTGCCTAATGGATGGTGCTATGCATCCATAAAAGAAGTATTTAAAATCAATCCAAGAAACAAAGCTGATGATAGTTCTAAAGCTGGTTTTATATCAATGACGAATATTTCTGATGGCTATTTTAATACATTTAGATATGAGACAAGACAGTGGTATGAAGTTAAAACAGGTTTTACACACTTTGCAGATGGAGACATTGCAGTAGCCAAAATTTCACCATGCCTTGAAAATAGGAAATCTATAATTCTGAAAGACCTTCCAAATGGGATAGGTGCTGGCACTACCGAACTTTATATATTTAGATCTCAGTGTATTGATGCTAAGTATGGACTTTTCTTCTTCAAGTCAGATTACTTCATAAATCAGTGCATAAATTCTTTTAATGGAGTTGTAGGACAACAAAGAGTGAGTAAATCGATTATTGAAGATATTGATATAGCCATTCCCCCTTTGGAGGAACAAATGCGAATAGCAAACAAAGTTAGTCTACTGTTCTCTACTCTTGATAAAATAGCTGAAGAGTTATAATTCCTCGGCTATTTTATCAATTGCAACAAACAATGCTTCTATTTTCTGTAAGATCCTTTTTTGTTCTGCAAGAGGTGGTATGGGGATATGTGTATTGACTATTTTCTCCTTTGATATATTAGGCTGCGCTCCGCCACCTCCTTGCCTAAGGAATTTTTCTCTGTGAGAAAGTAAAAAATAAAACAGATACATTCTTTCTATTTCATCAAAAACATAACAAGCACAACATGCTTGATTCGTAGTAGCGGGAAATGTCAATATCCCAACTTTCCCTATCGTTGCGCCATACATTGCTATCAACACACTACCTTTAGGATTCAACTTCACAGATGTTTCATCTAAGGCTTTCTCTGTAATATATTCTGGAATATACGTGACGTATTTATCATTCAAATCTCCAGTTTTTAGCCAAGGAATATTTCCTCCATAATAATTTTTGTTCAACCTGTTTGGTGTACTTCCAGATTGCCATTTACCAATATTGCCAAGTGTAGTCCATGCCCAATTCTGAGGTACATCAAAAGGCAAGTTCTCATAATGTTCGATACATCTTCTTATATTGTTGCCATATTCATTTAAAATCAAGAGAATATGGTAACAACATTTAAAAACTATCTGGTCAAAACAAATCTGGCTAAGAACACTGTCACATCGTATGTATGGACTGTGAATTATTTCCTTACTCATTATAAGGAAGTGAACAAGAAGAATCTATTAGCCTATAAGGGCTATTTGGTTGAGAACTTTAGACCACAAACGGTTAATCTGCGATTGCAAGGTATCAACAAGTATTTGGAATTTGCGAAACAAGACAAATTAAAAGTTAAGTTTGTAAAGGTACAACAGAAGAATTTCTTGGAGAACGTAATTAGCGATGCTGACTACAAGTTTCTGAAAGCACAATTAAAAACAGACGGCTATGAAGAATGGTATTTCGTTATATGGTTTATGGCTGCAACCGGTGCACGTGTCAGTGAATTGCTGCATATCAAAGTGGAACATATACAAGTGGGGTATCTTGATCTTTACAGCAAAGGTGGGAAAATACGCCGTTTGTACATTCCGAAGAACTTACGTATTGAAGCTGTCAAATGGCTTAAAGAAAAAGGGTTTGTTTCAGGGTATATTTTTCTGAATCGATTCGGACAACGTATTACTACTCGTGGTATTGCCTCACAACTCAAACATTTTGCTACAAAATATGGAATGAACAAAGAGGTTGTTTACCCCCATTCATTCCGGCATCGTTTTGCTAAAAATTTTCTTGACCGCTTCAATGACATTGCTCTTTTGGCAGACCTCATGGGACATGAGAGCATAGAAACCACTCGCATTTATCTTCGTAGAACTGCAAGTGAACAGCAGAAAATCGTGGATAAAGTAGTGAATTGGTAATAATTTTACAAGAATCCTTAAAAGTGTATTTGCTTACACTTTTAAGGATTCTTGAATGTTATCAAGGATTGAGAAAAGTTCTTCTATCTTTTGAACTATACGATATTGCTCTGCAAGTGGTGGTAAAGGGACATTTATTTTATGCAAAGCATTGGAAGATAGCCCTAGTAAACCAATACCTTTCCCTCCTATAAGATTATTCTCTTTTAGATACAGTAAAACATAATAATAGAACGCTACACACAAATCTATTTTTGCTCGAAGTTTATGGATGTGATTCTGAATACATATGTCGTAATCATAATTCCAAATAGCCGAACGACCAATATCCCCACCTTCACATACAAGTAAATCTCCCTTTGTTACAGTACACTTGTCCAATTCATTTTCTTTGTACGGCATTTGTTTAAGTACAGTAAAATCAAATTTATCCCAATGCACATTGGATGTGGTCAGATAACTTTTCATCATTCCTTCCTTATTAGAAGAATTAAGAGCCTTACCTGTATTGTGAGTAAATATCTCTCCCAAAATAGTATATTGCCAACCATAGGGATAATGTTCGTTATCACTTGTTATTTTAGCCTTCGGATTGATACGTTTAAGTAACTTCGAAGCTGGTTCGTCATTCGGATCTTGAGAAACCAGCTTTCCATGAATAGCGAGATCCAAAGTCCTATTTTTCAATTGTTTGATAGTAGTCTGTAAATCAACTTTCCGCTGTTCGATTTGGTTAATCAAGGCGAAACAACGTTGAATTTCTGTTACAATACGTTGTTGTTCAGCAAGAGGCGGTAATGGAATTGTAGTGTTTACAATTATTTCTTTTGAAATATTTGGTTGTGCTCCGCCTCCTCCCTTTGAAATAAACGTTGTTCTTTGTGATAAAAGGAAGTAGAATAGATATGATTGAATGACTGCATAATACTCAATACAAGCACAACATGCTTGATTTGTGGTTGCAGGAAAAGTAAGTATTCCCAATTTGCCTATTGTTGCTCCATACATGGCAATAAGAACACTCCCTACTGGATTGATTTTTGCAGAAGAATTTGCAACAGCTTCTTCTGTAATGCTCTCTGGGATATCTGTAATCAATCCATCATTTAAATCTCCAGTTTTAAGCCAAGGAATACTTCCTCCATAATAGGTCTTATTTGAACGGCTTGGTGTGCCTCCTGCTTGCCAAGTACCAATGTCTCCCAATGTTGCCCACACCCACGAATTCGGTATTTCAAACGGTACACATTCTAATTGCCGATAATGATACTTATGTGGCTTTTATTTTTCAATAATAAATTATTGTATTTGATGTTTGGTTCAGCAGCTATGGTGTATGAACTGCTTTCAGGAAACTCATATTTCTTCGGGGCTTTCTGATAAAGAGGTTCTGAATCATCATTATCCGTCCATTGTTCGCATTGACGAATGACTGTTTCCAAAGCATTAGCAGCTTCCTCGGGCGGATATTTATATTTCTTCAGCAACCGCTTTATCATTTTGCGCATCCCTGCTCTGGCGGATTCTTTCTTCTGCCAGTCGATTGAAAATTTAGCAGTTTAAATCGTTAGTTTCATTGTTAGTTATCTCTTAATTTAGCTTCTATCTCTTCAATGGTAGGCATAGTACCCTCCACTTTTTCAGGATAGAACTTCTCCAGATCATATTCGGAAATACCCAAAGGTTGGCTGCTAGACTCCAAAGCATACTGAGCTTGTATGCGGTCTTTCTCTTTGCAAATCAGTAAACCGATGGTTGGGTTATCCCGTCCTTCCTTACGTAGCAGATGATTGCAAGCCACTACATATCCACCTAATTGACCGATGTCGGCAAAAGCAAATTTACCGATCTTTACCTCTACCACCACATAGCAGGAAAGCGAAAGATTATAAAAGAGCAAGTCGATAAAGTTTTCCGTTTCGCCTATTTCCAAACGATATTCTTTGCCCACATAAGCGAAACCCGTACCCAGTTCAATCAGGAATCGGGTAATGTTATTCAGTAGAGCATCTTTGAGCAACCGTTCATTGTAACGCCCAGTTATACCCGTGAAAGCAAAATTGTAGGGGTCTTTGGTCAACTCCTGTGCAAGGTCGCTCATCGCATCGGGCAATGTTTTTGTAAAGTTAGTCAGTGCCTTGCCCTGCCGCTCATAAAGGTCGGTGCTAATGAAATTGAGCAGCATACTACGACTCCAGCCGTTCTCCACCGTCTGGTGAACATAGAACAGAGCTTTGGCTATATCGTCTTTCACTTTATCCATTATCAAGCAATGGTGTCTCCATGGGACCTCAAATATTCCACCAACTTGGTGGAATAATTCCGTTTCATTTTTTCCACCAAGTTGGTGGAAAGATTTCAGAGCATCCTTATATAACAAATAAAACTTCCTACAATAGTAAATATTGCTCTTTGACAAACCAGCCGCATTGGGTATAGCTTCACGTAAATCTTTGCTCAATCGAGTGATAACACTTTCGCCCCAGCGTTCTTCTACGTGCAATTCAACAATGTCACGACCTAAAAGCCAGTTGAATTTCAACTGTTCCACATTTACTTTCACCGCTGCCTTTATTTGGCTTTGACGATAGCGACCGCAAAGGTCTTTCACCCATTGCAGATATTCTTTATCAAGTATGTTTATTGACTTGTTCATCGTAATCTATAATACTTCAGTTGCGTTAATTTTTAGTTCTCCTGACATCAGCTTCGGGAGAAGTGTGTCGCGTAGAATTGTTAACCTAATACTTTCCTGTTCATTTCTTAGTATTTGGTCGAAATACGGTTTATTTATCTGCCTATTTTTGTAAAACAGATGATTCTTATTGTTATGTGTATTGTATCTTATCTGCATTTTAATTAATGTATTAAAAGTAGAAAATAATTTCCATAGTGCTGTCGTACTTTAAATGAGAAGTAAATGTAGGCATTATTATTGATGTGATTGTTATAGTTGGAGTAAAATTTATTCTTTTGGTTGTTAGAATATGCAGAAACTCCTATTCTAACAAAAAAATATGATTTGCAATGAACATTCTAATGCAAGTTTAATACTTCACTTAACTTATCTCCAATAACTTTCTTCTCATTACTACCAATAGTAGACAATCTCACTAACGGAATTCCGTACAACTCTAAAATATGATTCTTTTTAATATCACGTTCTGACTGACTCGTCCCCGATTTGTGGAATGCATAACCATCCGTCTCAATAGCCAATACCGGTTGTTTACTCACACGATTATAAATTAGAAAATCAATATGAGTATTTATATTTGCAGCATATTTGCTTTCCTCTTCATTCAATAGAGAATAATCCTGAATCAACATATAGAGTGGTAAATGGCAAATGATATTCAAATGACGCATATTGATATTTTCTTTCAGGATATCTTCGAGTAAGGCAAATGTAAGATTTTCGGAATCGTATTCGGATATTTTCTTGTGTTTCTTCAAATAGGCAATTCGGGCATCTGTATATTGCTCATATAGATAATCGAATATAGAATGAATCTTACTGGTGGAAACTGTGCCATTGTTATATTCGATATAAGCGATCAAATCGCTGATATTGCAGTCTTTGGGTTGTTCGTTTCCCGATACGACTAAATAGAATTGTGACTTAGCCCGCGAAACAGCAACATTGAGCAGGTTTGGATCGTCGGAAAAGGAAGTAATGACATCGTCGACAGTGGTCATAATGATAGCATCCTTTTCTCTTCCCTGAAACTTATGGACTGTTGCGACATCAATATCCTCTCCAAGTGCGGATTTTACTGCATCTACTTGTTTGTTATATGGAGCTATGACGCCAATTTCATCTGTTTCATAAGATAGATTCGGTAGTACTTCCTCTTTGATAACATCTATTTCCCGTTGATTCATGTGACTGCGGGAGTGGTTACCTTTGGCTGTCCGTATGGCACAAATGATATCCTCTTCTCCTTTATCACGTGTCATGATGACGAGATCTCCACCGTAAAATTTCTGATTACAGAAGTTGATGATTCGAGGATGGCATCGATAATGTTCCCGTAACAAGGTCTGCGGTATATTCGGAATAACTTTGCAGATGGATTGCAAAAAACTCATATTGGCACAATCATATTCCGGCTTAATCAGGCAGGCATTAGCGATAAAGTTTAGCTTTTCCTTATTTTCTTCCGTGACCACATTGGGAAGTTGCATGGTGTCGCCGACAATGATTGCATTTTTAGCACATGACAAGGCTAAAGCTCCGGTTTCAACGGAAACCTGTGACGCTTCGTCCATAATGATATAATCATATACGGCATCTCGTTGCAGACTGCTTAATGATGAAAAGGTCGTACTTAATATAATAGGGTATTCTTTCTGTACCTCTCGCCAATTATTTCTTAGATCAGGGAGCGTAAAGATGGGCTTGTCATGATTATTGCCATAGGTATGAAATAACTGATTCTTTAGATATTTCATTGATGTATCGGCCATTTGTCTAGCCATTTCTGCTGCATCTTTGTTGGCAAGCTCCTTTTCTAATATGTCTATTTCGACTTCCAGCTCTGCATACTTTGTTTGGTAGAATAAGATTTGGAAGTCGGCGATAATCAAACTCATCTCCCGGTTATAAAAACTTTTATCGGGGATTTTACAAATCGCTTTGCTCCTGAATTTAAAGAAGAACCATTTCAACCGTTGAATAAAAGCAGCTATTCCCCGAAGACTTGATGATTGTTCTTTTTCTGCAAATTGCTGACATTCATTCCATAAATTCAGAAGGTCTGCCGAGCTGGAACTTTTCCGTTGTTGGAGAGTAAATTCTTTTGTTCCGAACTCTTGCAGATAATGTTGCCACTCTATTTTTAAAGCTTGTATTTCCTGTCTTGCCATGGCAAGGCGTTCCTGTTTGGAAAATATGCTTTTTAGTTCTTCTGTCTGATGATGTATCTGATTGAGAAATTGAGGTTGGTCGACATCCGTATTATGCCATGACTCAAAGTGCTCCGGATATTGTTTTTCCTCTTCTTGAGTCTCGATGAATTTCTCTTTGTTAGCTGTGCTGCCAAGCAATGCAACAATGAATCCCATATCGTATTTGGATAACTTCTCAAGTACATTGACAATGGCGGAGTTATTATTAGATACTACCTGAACAGTCTTACCACGCACAAGGATATTGGCAATGATGTTCAGAATCGTTTGGGTCTTTCCAGTTCCCGGAGGTCCTTGTATAACACTGATTTGATTCTCAAAAGCTGCCTGGACTGCTTTTTGCTGGCTTGCATTACAACCGAAAGGAAAAATCAAGGTTGAGGCAGGCTGGGTCTGCATTTTATATTTTTGAGGATTCAGATATACAGCAATAGCTCTGTTGTTTGCGATGAAATGAATCTTTTCATATTGTTTTGCCAATAGCTTCGTTCCGTCATCAGCTTTCAATTCGTTCGCATCGGCAACTTTCTTCAAATATTCGAATATACTTTTCGAACGACTCTCTCCCAAGCATGATTCGATAATTTCTAAGTCCTTTTCTCTGTAATCATACTCTTTACCATTCAGAAAACGAATGTGCCAATAGTTGTGTGATCCGGCCTTAAAAATAGATAAGGCTTTGATGTTTGATAAAGTTCTCCCTTTACTGATTATTTGATAATTATTGGGGTCCGGTTTGTCCGGATCAGTCAGCCAAAGGACATTTTCTTCTTTGTAAGTATACGCACTGGGAACATTCCGGAATACTACCTTATAGTTGCCATTATGATTTTGGCAACTTTCTATTTCAGGAGTCTTGATTTGACCTTTTATAATAATCAGATTTTCGGAAGTATCTATCATAGGCTTGTGTGTAAATATAATAAGTCATGCTGCTGTTTTTATTTATTATTTAGGATATAAAAGTAAGAATATTTTCCAGAATATCAAAGCTGAAGTAGAAAAAACAGTGAATGACTTTATTCAGCTTTGTATTGTTATAAATATAGAGTGAGATTCGGTTTGGGAGTATTGAACGTGATAAAAGAGATTTGTTTTGCCAATGAAATCATTATCTTTGCAAGGTATATATTAATGAACGAGGAGGATATTATGCTTGCATACACATATATTGAACACGGAAAGTTTGAATTGCAGGAGAAAGCAAGACCGGAAATAAAGGATTCACGGGATGCAGTCGTGCGTGTAACACTTGGTAGCATCTGCACCAGTGATCTTCATATTAAACATGGCAGTGTGCCGCGTGCTGTGCCCGGAATAACTGTCGGGCATGAGATGGTAGGTGTGGTAGAACAAGTAGGGGCTGATGTCACTTCGGTGAAGCCTGGTGACAGGGTGACTGTGAATGTCGAAACTTTCTGCGGTGAGTGTTTTTCTGTAAGCATGGATATGTGAATAACTGTACTGATCCTAATGGCGGTTGGGCTTTAGGTTGTCGAATTGATGGCGGTCAGGCGGAATATGTCAGAGTTCCTTATGCGGATCAAGGTTTGAATCGTATTCCGGATACAGTGAGTGATGAACAAGCTTTGTTTGTCGGTGATGTGCTTGCAACAGGCTTTTGGGCAACACGCATCTCGGAAATAACCGCGGAAGATACTGTTCTTATCATCGGTGCCGGACCTACTGGGATTTGTACTTTATTGTGTGTGATGCTGAAGAAGCCCAAACGCATTATTGTCTGTGAAAAGTCTCCTGAAAGAATTCGGTTTGTCTGCGAGCATTATCCTGATGTGTTGGTGACTGAACCGGAAAACTGCAAGGATTTTGTTCTCAAGAACAGTGACCATGGTGGTGCAGATGTCGTTTTGGAAGTGGCAGGGAGTGACGATTCCTTCCATTTGGCTTGGAATTGTGCCCGTCCTAATGCTATTGTCACGATTGTAGCCCTCTATGATAAACCACAACTTCTTCCTTTACCTGATATGTATGGCAAGAATTTGGTTTTTAAAACAGGTGGAGTGGATGGCTGCGATTGTAACGAGTTTCTCATGCTGATTGAGGAAGGTAAAATTGATACAACTCCTCTTATTACACATCGATTTCCATTAAATGAGATTGAGGAAGCTTACCGTATTTTCGAGAACAAGTTGGATGGGGTTATTAAAGTAGCTATATCAGGAAATAAATAAAAATAGAATTTTTGTATGAAGAATATACTGATAGTAAGTAATAATGATATGTGCCGCAGTCGTATGGCACAGGAAATTTTGAACTCCTTCGGTAGAGGGATGAAGATTAGTACTGCCGGTATTTTGGCTGGAAATTCTGTTCCTGACGTTGTTTGCCAAGTGATGGAACAAAATGGATATGACTTTTCGCGTAGAAAGCCCTGTGACGTTGCGACGTATGCCCAACAGACATGGGATTATGTCATTACCCTTTGTCCGGAAGCGGAGGAAGTGCAAAAGGAAATGCAGAGTGTAGTGAGAAAATACGTTTCTTTCAACTTTACAGATCCCTTTCAGGGAGGAATTCATGTAGAAGATGAGCAGGAAGAACGGGTTAGGGCACTATATGACATCATGCATAAAGAACTGTATGAGTTCTTTCGGAGTGAATTGATGGAAAAGTTGTTGCCTCGCTGTTCCTGTGGCGCAAATACGTATTGTAGGTGTGAGTAGGAATTAAGTAATCATATATGTACATCATCCGGTAATGGTGGCAGAATTGCGTCATTTTGAACGCGAAGTTGCCAGAAAGCAATAGCGGATGCGGCGGCTACATTGAGAGAATCGACACCGTTTGCCATAGGAATGCGGACTACATAGTCCGCCTCATTAATTGTTTCGTTTTGAAGACCATCCCCCTCTGTTCCCATTACGATGGCTAACTTGGGTTCGGTTGCTAAGATAGGATTATCGATAGAGATTGATTTCTCCGTGAGTGCCATAGCGACTGTACGGAAACCCAGTTTGCGCAACTCATTGGGAGAACCGTCCAACCAAGTCCATGGTATCAGGAAGACAGAACCCATCGAAACCCTGACTGCACGTCGGTTTAACGGATCACAAGAATTGCGTGTTAATAATATAGCATCTATCCCCAAGGCGGCTGCGGAACGGAAGATGGCTCCGATATTAGTAGCGTCTACCACGCCCTCAATGACTACGATCCGCCGGGCTTTCCGACACACCTCCTCTACACTTGGTAGTGCCCGACGACGCATGGCACAGAGGACACCGCGCGTCAGTGTATATCCGGTCAATGTGGCAAGTAACTTTCTTTCACCGGTATAGACAGGTATATCACCACAACGTTCAATGATGCCAGCGGCATCACCAGTGATATGCTTCTGTTCACACAAGAGGGCTAAAGGCTCATAACCAGCATTCAGAGCTACATGGATAACTTTGGGGCTTTCTGCAATAAGCAATCCCTTATCAGGCTCGATACGATTCCGTAATTGAGCTTCGGTGAGGGTACTGAATATTTCTACTCCGGAGTCTGTTAAGGATGATATTTCTATAATGGGCATAGTGATTTCTTTAAACGATCTATTTTATTGCAGCAATGATAGTATGCGCTTCTTACTTACCAATACAAAAATGTTGAAAGATATTTTGAAGCACCATATCATTCGTAACCTCCCCCGCTATGTCCGAAATAAAGAAGATACACTCTCGTATGTCTTGCGAAAGAAAATCCCCGGAAATCTGCGAATCAAGTCCGTTTTGTACTCTATGAATAGCTTCCAAAGCTTTGTTTAAAGCTTCGTAATGTCTTACGTTTGTCACAATAATATCATTCTGTGTCACTGTAGGCAAGTGTGCGGCATCAATAAGCATTTTTTGTAGCTCACTTGTATTCTTCCGTTGTTTGGCCGAGATGAAAATAGATTCCGTAGATTCTTTGGGGAAGTCTTTTAATAAAGATAATACATTCTCTTTCTGTTTATCTTCAATCAAATCAGCCTTATTGAATACAACAATCAAATGTTTTCCTTCGCAACGTGGAATTATTTTCTCCGATAACTGTTCAATTTGAGAAGCGGCATTCACAGCATCTACCATCCAAAGAACAATCTCCGCCTGATCCAACTTCTGAAAAGTACGTTCAATACCCAAACTTTCAATCGTGTCATTGGTTTCCCGGATTCCGGCGGTATCAATGAACCGGAAAGTGATTCCTCCGATATTGACAGTATCTTCGATTACATCACGTGTTGTCCCGTGAATATCACTGACAATGGCTTTATCCTCATTCAATAATACATTCAGTAAAGTCGATTTTCCGGCATTTGTTTCACCGATGATAGCTACGGGAACACCATTCTTAATGGCGTTGCCGACACTAAATGAATGAGCCAACCGCGAAATGACCTGTTCAATTTCATCTGCCAGTTTCCTTAATGCCGAACGATCGGCAAATTCCACATCCTCTTCGCTGAAATCCAACTCCAATTCAATCATGGAAGTGAAATTCAACAACTTGTTGCGTAGATCTGTCAGCTCTTTACTGAATCCACCCCGCATCTGGCTCATTGCCAATCGGTGAGTGGCAGCAGATGAAGAAGCAATCAAGTCCGCCACAGCTTCTGCCTGACTTAAATCCATTTTTCCATTGAGGAAAGCACGTTGCGTATATTCTCCCGGCTGGGCCATGCGGCAACCGTTTTTAATAAGCAACTGCATTACCTGTTGAAGAATATAAGTGGAACCATGACACGTGATTTCCGTACTGTCTTCTCCCGTATACGAATGAGGAGCACGGAAAAGGCTGACGAGCACTTCATCAATCATCTCGTCTTCGTCATAAATACGCCCGAATGTCAAAGTATATGGTTTTTGTTCGCTCAATAATTTGCCAGCTTTGGCTGGCTTGAAGATGCTGCCGGTAATAGAAATAGCTTCCGGACCGGAAACGCGGATGCTTCCGATAGCACCGCCTTGAGCGGTAGCGATGGCACAGATAGTATCTTGAATCATTGTTTTTTCTTTTTGGATGAGCAAAGATAATTGTTTCTAAGTAAAAAACAGAAAATTGAGCACAACTTGTGCTTTATTTGTTTATATTTGCTGCCGTGCAGTGGTACACCAAACAAAATAAAACAATAATGCTTATGGAACCAGCGATTAATTTATATTCTTCCAATGAAAAGAGTGAACTCATACGGGAGAACTCACAAGAAATACTTTCTGTCCTTGCAGCTCATCAAATAGCTTTGTGGGAATATGATATCATTACGGGCAAATGCTCCTTTTCAAACGATTATTTTTTTACACTGGGATTAAAGGATGCCGGGATCATTTTTGAAGATATAGATGATTTCTATCGGTTTATTCATCCGGAAGATATTGAATTCTATAAACAAGCCTTTGCAGAAATGCTTTCATCAGACTCTAAGACCTCACAAATTAGAGTTCGTTGTATAAGTGAACAAGGGAAAGTAATTTGGCTGGAAGATCATTTTCTGTCTTACAAAGAGAGTTGCGAAAGTCATCCGGGTAAACTGCTGGCATATACGGTGAACGTCACTTCACAATGTGAAAAGGAGCAACATATCAAATATCTGGAAGAGTATAATCGCAAAATAATTGAAGCATTGCCGGAATTCATTTTTATTTTTGATGATAATTTCTTTATTACCGATGTCCTGATGGCACCGGGAACGATATTGCTTCACCCTGTGGAAGTGCTACGCGGAGCAGATGGACGATCTATTTATTCACCGGAGGTTAGCGACTTGTTTATTTGTAACATTAGGGAATGTTTGCGTGATGGTAAGTTGAAGGAAATAGAATATCCGCTTGAAGTGGATGGAAGTCTGCATTATTTTCAGGCACGTATCGCCCCCTTTGAAGGAAACAGGGTACTTGCCTTGATACATGACATCGGAGACCGGATTCAGCGTTCGCAGGAATTGATCGAAGCTAAACGTCGTGCGGAAGATGCTGATAAAATGAAGTCGGTCTTTTTAGCTAATATGAGCCATGAAATTCGTACTCCGTTGAATGCTATTGTTGGTTTTTCGGAGATTATCGCAGTGACAGAAAGTGAAGAAGAGAAAATGGAGTATCTGGAAATTATTCAGAAAAACAGTAACTTGTTATTACAGTTAATCAATGATATTTTAGACCTTTCCCGTATTGAATCCGGCAAATCGGAAATGCATTTCCAGCAGGTTGAGATTGCAGGACTAGTGGAAGAAGTGGAAAAAGTGCACCAGCTGAAGATGAAGTCGAATGTAGAATTGAAAGTGATTCGTCCCGAAGGAGAATACTGGACTTCTACTGATCGTAACCGTGTGATGCAGGTATTGTTCAATTTCTTGTCGAACGCAATTAAAAATACGGAAAAGGGAAGTATAACTTTAGGCTTGAAACATGAAGGATCCTGGCTGAAACTGTATGTCAGCGATACGGGTTGTGGTATATCCAAAGAGAAACTCCCTCAAATTTTCACCCGTTTTGAGAAACTGAATGACTTTGTGCAGGGCACCGGATTAGGGCTTTCAATTTGTAAAAGCATTGTAGAACGACTGGGCGGCCGTATCGAAGTAACTTCAGAATTAGGGCAGGGGAGTGTGTTTGCACTCTATTTACCCTATCAGGAAATACCGAAGGAGATTGTCGAAAGAAGACTTCCGCATAAGAAGAATGTCGATGAGGATAAACGTAAAAAGATATTGGTGGTAGAAGACATTGAGTCGAACTTTGCCCAACTTAATATTCTTCTGAATAAGGAATATATTATTTCATGGGTACGCAACGGACAGGAAGCCATCAATAGTTTCATCCGCGAAAAGCCGGATTTGATTCTGATGGATATCCGTATGCCGATCATGGACGGTATTCAAGCCACTGAAAAGATTCGTACTATTTCTCTGACTGTACCTATTATTGCAGTGACCGCGTATGCTTTCTATACAGAACAGCAACAGGCTATTCAGGCAGGATGCAACGCTGTTATCTCAAAACCCTATTCTTTGGAAAGGTTGAAAGAGACAATAGAATCTTATATCGGATAATTAATTTTCTAAAAGAGAACTAACATTCTGAATGTTGTAGTGTTATTTATTATATAGTAGTAACATTATAATATATTAGAATATGGAGAAAGTGAAAAAGATAGTCCTTATCGGGGCAAGCGGCTTTGTGGGCTCTGCCCTTCTGAATGAAGCATTGAATCGTGGTTTCGAGGTTACGGCAGTGGTTCGTCATCCGGAAAAGATAAAGATAGAGAATGAAAATCTGAAAGTGGTGAAAGCCGATGTCTCCGCGCTTGATGAAGTGGCTGCCGTTTGTAAGGGTGCAGATGCTGTTATTAGTGCATTCAATCCGGGATGGAATAATCCTGATATATACGATGAAACAATCAAAGTTTATCTGACCATTATTGATGGAGTGAAGAAAGCGGGTGTTAATCGTTTTTTGATGGTGGGCGGTGCCGGTTCTTTGTTTATCGCTCCGGGCTTGCGTCTGATGGATTCCGGTGAAGTACCCGAAAATATATTGCCGGGAGTGAAAGCTCTAGGAGAGTTCTATCTGAACTTTTTAAAGAAAGAAAAGGAAATAGACTGGGTATTTTTCTCTCCGGCAGCGGATATGCGTTCGGGAGTACGTACAGGACGTTATCGGTTGGGAAAAGATGATATGATTGTAGATATTGTAGGAAACAGCCATATCTCTGTTGAAGATTATGCCGCCGCCATGATTGATGAACTGGAATATCCGAAACACCACCAGGAGAGATTTACGATTGGTTATTAATAAAAAAACAATGGCTTGAATCCACACATATTATCAGTGAAAGATTCAAGCCATTATACCTTCTTTTAATTGCAATTTTATTCTTTCGATTACAATTTAATTCTCCTGAATATAGATTTATATCCTGTCAAGTACTGTCTTAATTAGCGTATCGATTGTATTCTTATATCCGGTGTTGGCCTCTTTGATAAGTCGGTTGGCTATCACCATGCAGACGGTCATTGCCTTGTGTCCCATCAACCGGCTAAGTCCTGCCAAAGCCGAACTTTCCATTTCGAAGTTGGTAATTTTGTAACCTTTATATTCGAACGCTTCAATCTTATCATTCTGTTTCGGGTCTGCTAACGGGATACGAAGTTCACGTCCTTGAGGACCGAAGAAACCTCCGGCAGCGATTGTCACTCCACGTACCATGTCGTCTTTGGCGATCCGGTCGATCAATTCTTCATTGGCATCAATGACGTAAGGAGCAGGAGCGCACATATTTCCCGACCAACCCATGTGATTGAGGAAAGCACGTTCGAAAGGCAAATCGCATACGGCATTACGTCCGGCATAGAAATTCAGTAACCCGTCGAAACCGATGGACTTTTGTGAACAGACAAAAGTTCCGACAGGCGTATTGGGTTGTAGACCGCCACATGTGCCGATACGCACTAATTCCAGTTGGCGGAACTGATCCTTTTCTTCACGGGTGACAAAGTTGATATTGGCGAGTGCATCTAATTCATTCATTACGATGTCGATGTTATCGCAACCGATTCCTGTAGAGACTACCGTAATCCGTTTACCTTTGTAAGTACCCGTGATGGTTTTGAATTCGCGGCTTTCCACTTCACATTCTTTGTTTTCGAAATGAGAAGCTACGAGTGCTACACGTCCGGGGTCACCTACCAGGATTACTTTATCTGCCAACCATTCGGGTTTTACGTGAAGATGGAATACTGAACCGTCTTCATTGATTATCAATTCAGAGGATGGAAAGTACTTTTTCATGTCATTGAAAGGTTTTAGTTTTATAATAGGATTGTATCTATAAATAGAAACGCCGGAACCGGATTTAAGTTCAGAAGAAGTCTCTTTCTTTTTCCATAGGAAAGGGGAGAACGTCTTATGACTGAAATAAAATCGGATTCCGGCGTTTGTGAACGATTATTTGCTCAATGGCTGATTGCCAGCATTGCCTGTTGTCGGCTTGGCGATATTCTCACGCATGGAAGTATCAGCTTCGATATTCTTCATGCGATAATAATCCATGATGCCTAAGTTTCCACTGCGGAAAGCTTCAGCCATTGCTTTAGGAACTTCAGCTTCTGCTTCAATCACTTTGGCACGAGCTTCCTGTGCTTTTGCTTTCATTTCCTGTTCGGAAGCTACTGCCATAGCACGGCGCTCTTCAGCTTTTGCCTGTGCAATATTCTTATCTGCATTAGCCTGATCGATTTGCAGAGCCGCACCGATGTTCTTACCTATGTCGATGTCCGCAATATCAATAGACAGAATCTCGAAAGCAGTTCCTGCGTCCAGACCTTTACGAAGTACAAGTTTAGAGATAGAATCCGGATTCTCCAATACCGATTTATGGTTTTCAGAAGAACCGATAGACGAAACGATACCTTCACCTACACGGGCAAGGATCGTATCTTCACCTGCACCACCGACCAGCTGGCGGATATTGGCACGTACTGTAACACGAGCCTTAGCTATCAACTGGATACCGTCTTTCGCAACAGCCGTTACAGGAGGAGTATCAATCACTTTCGGGTTTACAGACATCTGTACAGCTTCGAATACGTCACGTCCTGCCAAGTCGATAGCAGTAGCCATCTGGAAAGGCAATTCGATGTTGGCTTTCGATGCCGATACTAAGGCGTGAACTACCTTTTCTACGTGTCCGCCAGCCAGATAATGGGCTTCCAGTTCGTCGCGGGTGATATTTTTCAGACCGGCTTTGTGAGCTTCGATCATTCCCGGAACGATGATATACGGCGGAACGTTACGTATACGCATTAAGAATAGTTGTATCAGCGAGATGTTAACTCCCGAAACTTTAGCCGACAACCAAAGGAAGAACGGCACGTAATGGAAAAATATTATCAAGAAGATAATACCTCCGGCTATCAGAAAGATAGGCAAGTAGAAAGATGATTCCATTGATGTTTTTATTAAGTGAATATTATTCTTTGTGTTTCTCAACCATGATTGTACCGTCGGTGATCCGGCTTACGATTATCGGAGTCTTCTCATTGAGGAATCCGTCTATTGACTTTACCTCTACAATTTTTCCGTTAATCTCGGCATAACCGATTTGTGCCAGGCGGGTAGTACTGATTCCTATATCACCCACTTTGACGCTATCTTCTGCGCTACGGTCTACTTTTGAATCGATATCTTTTTTCAACGCCAGTTTGTCCAGCATTTTCGATCGCATAAACCAAATCAGTGATCCGATGCAGGCAACCGCTGATATGCCAAGAGTGACAAATCCTCCTGCCATACCTAAATTGGTGAATGCATAGTAGTTGGCATACAGGATGCAAACCAATGCAGAAATTCCGGCCAGACTAATGCCCGGGATGACGAACAGTTCTACCAGAAACAGTATGACTGCGGCAATAATGAGAACGGCGATAATGAGTATATCCATAGTTCAGAGTTATTATTTATTTTGTTTTTTCTGCATTACGTACATTCACTTCGAGAGCATCGAGTTCTTCGGACATTTGCAGTATCCGCTTTTCGAGGTCGAGAATGGCAGGAGCCATTTTGGCTTTTCCCTGTTGGTTGGCACCGGCATATTGTTGACGAAGGCCGTTCAGCTTTTCTTCTTGTTGATAATAGTCTTTTTCCATCTGCTGATAGCGTTGGAAAAGTGTCTTGGCTTTTGCGGATTTAAAGTCGCTCATCAGATAGTAAGTCGTATGGTCGTCAATGACAAACTCAAAGTCCATGGCACGGCGTTCTTTGGGCTTATGACTGATAGCAGCTTTCAATCGTTGCAGTGCTTCGGTAACCGCTTGTTTATCCGTCCAGGTTTCTTTCAGCGAATGAATCTGTGCCAGACGAATGATCTCTTGCTGCTCCATTGCTTCATAATTATAAGTCTGTTTGGAAGTGTTAGGGATGAATACATAAATACATACCTTTCCTTCCGGTTGGAAACGGTCGGAAGCAAACCATCCGAGGTTGTTGTATTCATCGATGACGTACATATAATCATTGTACGGCGAGTTGAACGGCATACCCACATTTTCCGGAACAAGATAAGTGTCGGTATTCGTGTTGTAGCGAGTGACAAAAATATCATAGCCACCCAATCCCTCGCCATCGCTGGCGTAATAAACGGTGACTCCATCTGATAGAACAAACGGATAATTCGCATTCCCGGAAGCATTGATACTACCCGGTAACGGACGTCCGTCACTCCATTCATTTAACAACTTGTTCTTTGAAAAGATATCAAGATTACCTTTCTCGCCCTTTTCGCTATAATAAATTTTATTTCCGATTTCTGTTTCATAAACAGTTCCCGGATGATCTCCTTCTGTCTTGAAGAATTCATTGAAAGTAAACAGTTTGCCCGATTCTTCGCTGATCTTGTAAGCGTTCAGGAAAGTTGCTTTGTCCACAACGAAACTGTCGATGATACATACTTCCTCAACCCCCTTCAACATACGAAGGTCAGATTTGCTTTTCTCCAGAAGTTTCTCCGCTTCTTCCGTCGGTTTCTTGCGTTTACTTAAGTCTGCGATGTATTCTTCAAAGCAGTTCACGGCATCTTCGAAGCGGTACGTCTCATTATATGCTTGTCCCAAATAGAGTTGTCCACCGGTGATACGTTTCTTTACCGCTATTTCAAGAGGTTTCACCGCCTCTTCTGCCTCTCCGGTTTTCAGGCAACATACGCCATACCAATAATTATAATTCCCGTTCGACGGTTGTGATTTAGTATACTTCTTAAAAACTGGTTTGGCTTGTTCGTACTCACCTTTGGTAAATAAGGTGCGTGCCTGTTCCAACGTTTGTGCAGAGACTTCGCAAAGGAAGAGGCTGCAAATTAAAAATAGAATATATTTTCCTTTCATCGTTTTGAGCGTTTATGAGTGACGGGTAGATTGAAAACATCGCTGCTTTCGGGCACCGGTCCATTTATCAATTGTTCAAAAGTACAAATTTATTAGAAATAAACCCTTTTTCAGAGATTCTATTATGTTAATTCTTCTTTAAATCATTCTTTTCGCTTACTTTTGCAGCCGATTTTTAAAGATATGACACAATTTACGGAAGAAGAGAAAACCATTCGCCGCATTGAACGGCGGTTTAGCAAAGGAGTGGTGCAATATGGATTGATAGAAGAAGGAGACAAAATCCTTATCGGACTATCGGGAGGAAAAGATTCGTTGGCGCTTGTGGAACTGTTGGGGAGACGCGCACGTATCTATAAACCTCGCTTTTCTGTCGTTGCCGTCCATGTAGTGATGAAGAATATTCCTTATCAGAGTGATACGGAATATTTGAAAGCGCACTGTGAGACGTATGGAGTTCCCTTTGTGCAGTATGAGACAGCTTTTGATCCTGCTACCGATACACGTAAATCTCCTTGTTTTCTTTGTTCATGGAACCGTCGGAAAGCCCTGTTCACAGTTGCTAAGGAACACGGATGCAATAAAATCGCTCTCGGTCACCATATGGATGATATTTTGGAAACTTTATTGATGAATATCACTTATCAGGGAGCTTTCAGTACAATGCCGCCCCGGTTGGTGATGAAGAAGTTTGATATGACAATTATTCGTCCGATGTGTCTGGTTCATGAAGCCGATTTGGTAGAATTGGCAGCTTTGCGCCATTATCAGAAGCAAGTGAAGAATTGTCCTTATGAATCGCAGTCCAGCCGGAGTGATATGAAAGGAATTTTACGGCAGTTGGAAGCGATGAACCCGGAGGCGCGTTACAGTATTTGGGGAAGTATGACCAATGTACAGGAAGAGTTATTACCGGATAAAATAGATTAATTTGAATTAGATTGTTATGAAAGGATTCTATACCATTTTGTTGCTGATCGTATCTAATGTCTTTATGACATTTGCCTGGTACGGACATTTAAAGATGAAGCAGGAGTACAGTTGGTTTGCTGCTCTTCCGTTGATAGGTGTTATTACGTTTAGTTGGGTAATCGCTTTTTTTGAATATTCTTGTCAGATACCGGCCAATCGTATTGGCTTTATAGGCAATGGAGGCCCGTTTTCATTAATGCAACTAAAAGTCATTCAAGAGGTAATAACACTTGTTATTTTTACAGTGTTCACTACAATTTTCTTTAAAGGGGAGGCGTTGCATTGGAATCATTTGGCGGCGTTCGTTTGTTTGATTGCGGCGGTGTATTTCGTGTTTATGAAGTGAGTCCTTTTTAAAGAATATAAGATTATAGGATAAGTGCTATACTTCGCTAGACTTATCCTATTTTCGTATTACTTGATAGATTTAAAAACCTTATCAATGCATCGCTTCTTCTGTTCCATGTTTGGATGAACATAGAGATTTAATGTAGTAGTGATATCTGAATGTCCAAGTATTACACTTACAGTTTTGTAGTCGCAATTGCTTTCAATGCAACGTGTGGCGAAACTGTGGCGCAGTCCGTGAAATTTTAGCGGAGGAATATTGAGTTGTTCCATCATTCGTTTGTAATAGTTACGATAGGTACGTGGCTCGGTTGGTTTCTCTTCATTAGTAAGTACATAGAACTTGCCGTTTACGATTTTTTTCAATGGGCGTAGCATCTTTAATAATTCCTTGTTCATAGGAATATCACGAATAGAGTTCTGAGTTTTAGGTGTACCGATAATGATTTCCGTATGTCTTTTTTCGCCATCTAATATGTAAATTCGTTCAATGGTTTTCCGAATACATATTACCCCATTGGCGATGTCTACATCATTCCAAGTCAGTGCGCAGATTTCACCTATTCTCATTCCTGTGGTCAGACAAATATAGATGCCTAAGTTTCGGAAAGTGAAGTGATTGCTTATATACTGTAAAATTGCTTTGTGATTGGCGATATTAAGTACATTTAGTTGTTTGTTCTCCTGTGGTGTCGGGAATTTGATACACCAATCCTGATGGGATAATATACCAAGTTTTACTCCAAACTTCATTACCATTTTTAGTACAATGAGTATATCCTTTACGCTTTTTGCGCTTAGTCCTTGCTGAAGTTTCTGTAAGACAAACTCTTGTACTTCGTTTTCTAGTAACTCATACTTATCTCCAAACATAGGAAGTATGTGATTTTCTAAAATTAGGGCATACGCTGAGTATGTTGAACTTTTCACATACTTACGTTTGTCTTCTTTCCACATAATGCTAATTTCTTTAATTGTTTTCTTTGCTGTCATGCTTTCATAATTTAAATAGATTAATATTCTTGTAAGATAAGGATTAAGGATTTTATGAAGGGATATTTCCTTTTTTGTTTTTGATTTTTTAGATGTTCCAAATTTGAGATTCCCGGAGTTTAAGGGGGAGTGGGAAGATAAGAAATTGGGAGACGTTGCAACCATTTCATCGGGTGGCACTCCTAATCGTTCAAAATTGGAATATTGGGAAGGAAGTATACCTTGGGTCTCTACCTCTTTGATTAATTTTAATACTATCTATAATACAGAAGAGAAAATAACAGAAAAAGGATTACAATATTCGTCTGCGAAAATTTATCCTAAAGATACCATATTGATGGCTATGTATGGTCAAGGAAAAACAAGAGGTAAAGTAGCGATATTAGGTATAGATGCATCAATCAATCAGGCATGTGCATCTATACAGACCAACCAATCCATTTTAAACTCATTATTCCTATTTCAAAACCTTTCGAAAAGATATTCAGAAATTAGAGGCTTGAGTAATCAAGGCGGACAAGAGAATTTAAGTGGAGCAATTATTAAAGAAATAAAGGTATCCTACCCTTCTTTGTTAGAACAAGAAAAAATAGCTTTATTTTTTTCATTTATTGACCAACGTATTAAGACTCAAATCAAAATAATTGAGAAATATGAATCTCTAATTAAAGGGATAAGATATTACATTTTGGAGGAATCTACGCACTACGATTATTTGGGTAACTTATGTGATATCATTAAAGGACAGCAGGTTAATTTAGATAATCTATTAAAACATGGGAAATATTACGTTATGAATGGTGGTACGCAGCCTTCTGGATATTATAATTCATATAATACAGATGCAGGTACAATATCTATAAGTGAAGGGGGGAATTCGTGTGGGTATGTGCAGTATAATAAAGAAAACTTTTGGAGTGGTGGTCATTGTTATACACTCCAAAATATTGAGAACGAACTGACTGAAAAATATTTATATCACTATTTGAAATCAAATGAAAAAAAGATTATGGCACTTAGGGTTGGTAGTGGTCTACCTAATATTCAAAAAAAAGATTTAATGTCATTACGGATTCCCATACCTGCTAAAGAAAACCAAAAGAAGATTTCTTGTCTATTAGATTCTATTGAAGATAAAATATCTATAGAGACTAATATGTTGAAACATGATATTAGACAAAAAAACTATCTGCTTCGGCAAATGTTTATATGAGCATTTGGTGAAGTAAGTGCTGTTTTTGTTTTAACTGTAATTCTTTAATGGTAGTTTCTATTTCTATCTTTGTTTGAATTGCACTTAGCTGTGTAATTATATCTTTTTGTTTCTCTTTTGGCGGGAAAACAACTGGAATATCACATAAACCCTCGAAAGGCAAACATTGCCTTACACTACCTTCAAGCCTTTTTAGGACTTCATTTTTGAATTGCTTTGATTTGAAATAAAATTCTAAGAAATCGGGCAAGAAATTATCTTTCGCTCGGAAGCAAATATACATCGGACTAACTATACCATTGCTATATTTTATTAATTTGGCAATGGAACCCACATTTATTCTTGCTGGATTATATGCGAAGTCATTTTTTCTAACTATTTTATAATTTGAAATATCCTCGCTAGCTACCTTTCTATTTTCAAATTGCTCTATTTGTTGGATAAACCCATATTTGTTACTCACAGATAATACAGGAAATGCGTTATTTTTTTTATTTCTTTCGGATGTTTGCGATATACAATCAAACAATGATACATTTTTATCGTACCTTTGATGATGATAATAATAATCAATTAGCGTATTTTGTAATACTTTCAAATCCTCAATTATTTTGATTTGGGTCTTAATACGTTGATCCAATAGAAATAAAAAGGATGCTATTTTGTTTTGCTCAGAAAGGTTAGGTATAGTGACTTTTATCTTCTGAAGTTTATTCACTGCTAAACCAGGTTGGGCTGATTGGTCTGAATATTGCCCCAGATTTAGTTTATCTAATAGATATAATAAAAACTTTGTGTTATTATCCTCACTCCCTTGAATTACAATCGCATGTTCTGTCATATAGCATTTACCTTCAACAAGACGAACATTTCCGCATAAAGCACCTTGCCTTCCAACTATCACATATTCTCCGTTATAATTATATTTATGTGTAAAACCTCTTAATCCATTTCCTCCAAAAACCGGAAATTTGCCATCTTCTAGGATTTCGGCTGATTTAATATTTTTACCACTTTTAAATTCGCTACACAAATCTCCAAGTTTCTTATCTTCCCACTCCCCCTTAAACTCCGGGAATCTCAAATTTGGAACATTGAGGTTTTTTGTATTGTTATTATTTGCCATAACTGTTATTCTTCATTAAGGTTAAAATCGAATGAAAGGATGCCGTTGTCATCAAACCGATCAAAGTCAGAACAGAATAATCTGTCCTGTACAATACGATATTTTTCGAACTCTGATTCTGCAAAAGATTTGGCAAACTCTGCGGTAACTTTACCTGCATCAATCAATACTGCATTATCTCCAGCTTCGAGAATAATATCTATTCGTTTAGCCCAATCTTCCATGGTCATAGGAATGTGTCGTTTTGCCATACGTTCGGCCATATCTAAAGTAGCGTTGACCAAACGTCCCATATCTTCCAGTTCTAATTCATTTAAATAATTTTTTGCTATACTCACATCAGGTTTTACTATTTTTCCGTCAGGGGCATTTTCCCAGGTTGTCAATCCCATATTTTCTTTTTGTGCATTGGCTCGCTCTACTATCAGTTCGGCAGCTGTATGACCATGTATGGCAAAGTGCATTTTGTTTTGCACTTTCTTAAAGAATAGACGAGTAGTTGGTGCATCCTTATTGTAATCGATGGCTGTGGCATATATATCGGTCAACTTCTGATAGAAACGACGTTCACTAAGTCTTATCTCCCTAATTTCGGCAAGCAAATGTTCGAAATAGTCTTCACCAATGAATGAACCATTTTCCATTCGCTTTTTATCAATAACATAACCACGTATGGCAAATTGCCGCAATATGTAGGTTGCCCATTGGCGGAATTGAGTGGCACGGACAGAATTCACACGGTAACCAACAGAAATAATAGCATCGAGCGAATAGAAAGAAGTTTTATAGGATTTGCCATCTGCGGCAGTTGTTTCCAAAATGGAAATAACTGATTTTTCTGAAAGTTCACCTGTATCGAAGATATTCTTCAAGTGCTTACTAATGGCAGGAACACCTACATCAAACAGCGTAGCCATTGCCTTCTGCGTACACCAAATTGTTTCGTCTTTATACGTCATTTGTACACCGTCTTCTTTACCTTCCATCACGAACATGAGGAACTCGGCTGTACTATTTTTTATTTCAAAATTCTTCGGCATCGTTATTACTCTATCAATCCAAGTTCTTTCAGATAAACATTTATTTCTTTGTCTAAATCAGCTCGTTTAGCTTCAAGTTCTTTGATTTCAGCCATTACTGCATGTATGTCAATGGGCTCTTCTTCTTTAAACGTGCTTACGTATCTGCTAATATTAAGATTGTAACCGTTTTGCTCAATCTCGTCCATAGACACCCGCCGGGAGTATCGTTCTTCCTCTTTTCGGAATTGATATGTTTCTATGATTTTCTGAATATCATTAGGCTTGCCGTCTTCTCCTTCTCGTAGACGATTTTGTCTCTTATCTTTTTCAAAATGCTCACTGGCATTGATGAAAAGAACATCATCAAATTTTTTGCATTTCTTTAATACTAAAATGCAAACCGGAATCCCTGTAGAAAAGAACAAATTAGAAGGTAAACCTATTACTGTATCTATATTATTATCTTTCAGTAGTTTGGTGCGTATACGTTCCTCTGCTCCACTACGAAACAATACTCCATGCGGGAGTATAATAGCCATTGTCCCTCCATTGGACAAGAAATGGAAGCCGTGCAATAAGAATGCAAAGTCAGCAGCCGATTTAGGGGCAATGCCATAGTTCTTGAAACGGAAATCTTCTGTTAGTGTGTCATTAGGCTCCCAACGTAAGCTGAAAGGGGGATTTGCAACGATAGCATCGAATTCCATCTTTTTTGCAGGATTCATTTCGTTCAGAATATTCCAGTCATTTATTAATGTGTCACCATGGTGTATCTCGAATTCTGTATCTTTGAGTCCATGTAACAGCATATTCATACGGGCAAGGTTATAGGTGGTAATATTCTTTTCTTGCCCATAAATTTTCCCTATACTTCCTTCGGTTTCCACTAACTGCCTGCGAACATTCAATAATAAGGAACCGGAGCCACATGCGAAATCCAATACTCTGTCTAATTTATTTTTTTCTCCTAATGCCGGGTCTTGACTATCTAAGATCACAATTTTAGATAAAATGGTCGATAACTGTTGCGGAGTATAAAATTCTCCGGCTTTCTTTCCTGAGCCTGCGGCAAACTGACCGATAAGGTATTCATAAGCATCGCCTAAAATGTCTGTATCTGTTGAGAATCTTGCAATTCCTTCTGCTATTTTTTGAATAATAGTGCAAAGTTTCTTATTTCTATCCGAGGCTGTCCTACCTAACTTTTCTGAATTCAAGTTTATTTCCGAAAACAGGCCCTGAAAAGTACTTTCAAATGATTCATTTTCAATGTATCTAAAGCCCTCTTCAAGTGTTTGCAGTAACTCACCATCTTGAGTACGAGCCATTTCTGAAATGTTACTCCATAAATATTGAGGTTTTATAACATAATGAACTTTACGGCGCATTTGTTTTTCAAATTCCGGTACATCCGTTTCATTTGCTTGATACCATACTCCTAAAGCTTTATGTTTGTTGGCTTCTTCCAGCTGAGGGTAATCTCTCCCTAGTTCTTTCTTTACAGCTTCTTCGTAATTATCAGACAAATAGCGTAGAAAAAGAAATGATAGCATATAATCGCGAAAGTCATCTGCATTCATTGCTCCACGCAATCCGTCTGCTATTTCCCAAAGGGTTTTACCTAATTGTTTTTGATCTTGTACTGTCATATTTAATTTCTCATTTTTTCTTTGTCAATCGAATCAATTACTTCTTTTTCTTCAATTAGAAGAGTGGGTAAGTCAAATTTATATTTATCCAAAAACGCTCGCAATATTTTTATAAAAAGAATTTTGTTATCATCTCCCATCTCTACAGGTTCATAAATAGAATATTTTCCATGGCTCAATAGGTTTAGGGCACGTGAGTAAAGTACTTCATCCTCTACTCCATGAATACATTTTGAAAAGTCATCATATCCGAAGAATGTAGATGTCTTTTCCAGAATACTGCGTAACATATTGAAATGATAAGTGTTGATTTTACCGGAATCCATCACTTGTTTGAGTTCACTCAATATGGCTATATGGTGGAAAAAAGGTGTCTCGTCAGTTGCTTGTAAAGTATACCCATCAGTTCCATTCTTATGTAGAAAATATCGTTTGCACTGTTTTTGCTTTAATTCATTGTAAACGACGTTGAAAAACAAACTGTGGTGAGATGAAATAACGGATTTGACCTTATCTTTTCCTTTTTTCAACAACTGAGATAAATCACTGGCTACAGCAATAGCATTATTGTCATCCAACGAGGAGATTGGATCGTCTATGTATATGTATTCAACCCAATTGTAAGCTTCTGCACCATCTATTGTCAGTTCGCAGATGGCAAGAAAGATACACCAGATAAAAATATTCTCTTCGCCACGAGAAATTTTAATATTGTTCTGAATGATATACTCAGGTTCTTTGTTGTTAAACCTATGTTTGGGATTGGGAATCTGCTTGCTGAAGCTTATTTCCCATTTTTCATAATCAAATTTGAAGTCAAATTCTGCATAGCGTTCCAGATATGCGAAGATTTTCTCTTCCAGGGCTAATTCTTTAAATGCATTGAAGAATTTTGAATCAGCATTTATTTTAAGAACACGATCCATATCATTTTCCAAGTCATTGTCCCAATGAAACAGATCTTCGGTGAAAGCATTAAAATAGAGAGTGTCTTCGTTTATTTTCTTTTTTCCTTTATTCTTAAACTCTATAGATAAACGGGTTTTACCTGTTCCATTATGAGCGTAAAGTAAGACAAAGTCATGTTCAACCAGATCGCCACGTAACCTTGCGGCTAGTCCCGACAAATCTTTATATTTATATATTTTAGGTTGGTTACTCATATTCTTCTCTTCATGTTATTCATAAGCAGCTAATCCTGAAATCTCACGTTCTTGAGCTTGTTTTTTTAAGTGAGGGACTAAGTCTGCCATCAATGCTAGTTCTTTCGTACGGCGTTCTTTCCAGCTTAGTTCTAACGGTTCAAGGAGATCCGTTAGTTTTTCACCGTCGAAAATCATACGTTGCATAATTTTGTCTGTAAAATCTTTTAAGGCAGACGCGGTTAGTCCGTGTTTGTTTGCGATATCAGATAGCTCTTTTTCATTTTTCTCTATCTTAAAAGCATTGTAACCATCATGTAGCGATTGTATATCTTGACCATTATTCCAATCCAGACTTTTTATGTATTCAGTTAAATCTTCTTGTTCATCCATCAAATTAGAACTTGAACAGAGCAGGTTAATGATTTGTGCTTTTGTCATTTTCTGTTTAGATGGTTTCTTTTGAGTGCTGTCAGCAATTAGTCCCATGATGTAATCATAGTCAATCAATGCTGAGGAAAAAAGTACAAACTCAAAATCAAGTTGTTGTATATCTACGGGGATGTTATCGCCGCCTTTTTGTTGTATTTCCCTAAATTGTTTAGCCGTTTCTATGTACGAACTTTTAAATGAACGGAAAGTGTTTTCAGGCAATATCTCTTCAATTTGAGTTTGTTGTTCCTCATTTAAGTCTGTATATTGGTCGAGTTGGGTTTTTAATCGCTGTACTTCCTTGAAATTTTTGACAAAAGCGATTCGCGAAGTATCTCCCTTCAAATTATACACTTCCTGCGGTTCATAGGCTAAATTATTTTGTCGCATGAAATCACCTAAAGCTGCTACGGCTTCTTTATATTTTTCAATTACTACAGGAGCCGGATCAACTAACCAGATTTTTTTCGCTTGTTCTTCAGATTTTTCTCCTGAGAATAAAGCGATAGCTTCGTTTACGGCATTTTCCTGGTGGCGGAAATCTAATATATTTCCGTATGGCTTAGTATCGTTTAGTACACGGTTGGTACGTGAAAAAGCCTGTATCAGTCCATGATATCTTAGATTTTTATCTACATACAAAGTGTTGAGATATTTAGAGTCAAAACCCGTAAGTAGCATATCTACAACAATGACGATATCAATTTTATTTTTGTGAGGATAATCCGCATTACTGTATTGTTGGTCTTTGATGCGCTTTTGTACATCTTGGTAATACAAATCAAACTCATTAATGTTGTGATTTGTTCCGTATTGTTTATTATAATCCCTGATAATACTCTTTAATGCTGCTTTCTTCTCATCAGGATTTTGCTTGTTGTCTTCTTTTTCTTGCTCCAAGTCTTCCTGAATTTGTTGAATATCTTTATTACCCTCTGCCGGAGGTGAAAAAACGCAGGCTATATTTAGAGGTAGATAGTCTTTGTTTGTTTTTTGCTTTTGTTTCTGGATTTCTTTGAAAAGATTATAATATTCTATTGCATCGTTTATAGAAGCGGTTGCCAGAATTGCATTGAACTTCCTCGAATTGGTTGCGGCATTGTGTTTGTCTATAATAGCTTCAATCACTGCTTGTTGAGTAATCGTTTCTCCTGGCTTAGGATTAATGTTTCCTTTGCCTTTAAAATATTCTACATGGAAACGTAATACGTTTTGGTCATCAATTGCATTTGTAATGGTGTATGCATGCAGTTCCTTTTCGAAAATATCCTTAGTTTTCTTGTTGGAGGCGTGGTCTTCCTCCCTAGTCTTTTGTGTTGCGTTATCATCGAAAATAGGTGTTCCGGTAAAGCCAAACAGTTGAGCATTAGGGAAAAATTCTTTGATGGCTTTATGGTTCTCACCAAATTGAGAGCGATGGCATTCGTCAAAGATGAAAACCATTCGTTTTTTACTCAATGGATTTAAACGTTCTTTATAGTTCTTTTTATGGTTTCCATCCAATGCCAAACCCAACTTTTGGATGGTTGTTACAATGACTTTATCCGCATAATCTGCAGAAAGTAGTCGCCTTACAAGCGTTTCGGTATTGGTGTTTTCTTCCACGCTTCCTTCTTGAAACTTATTAAACTCTTCACGGGTTTGCCTGTCCAAATCTTTGCGGTCAACAACAAAAAGGCATTTTTCTATGTCCGGATTATCTTTCAATAACGTGGAGGCTTTGAATGAAGTAAGCGTCTTTCCACTACCTGTCGTATGCCATACATAGCCGTTACCCCGATTCTGATGAATGCAGTTTACAATTGCTTTCACTGCATAGATTTGGTAGGGACGCATAATCAATAGTTTTTGCTCGCTTTCAACCAAAACCATATATTTGCTAATCATTTCTCCTAATGTACATTTAGGCAAGAATAGTTCTGCAAAAGAGTCTAAATGTCTGATTTTTCTATTCCGCTCATTTGCAAGTTGATACACAGGTAGAAATTGTTCGTTGGCATCGAAACTAAAATGCTGATTTTGGTTGTTGGCAAAGTAACGGGTATCACTCCTGTTGCTAACAATGAATAATTGCATAAAACAGAGTAATGAGTTGGTATAACCGTTACCAATATCGTTTTTGTAATCAACAATTTGTTGTATTGCTTTCCTAGGTGAGACGTCTAATGTTTTTAATTCAACTTGAACTACCGGAATACCATTAATAAGAATAATGACATCATATCGATGGTTACTATTTCCTGTATTTATTCTCAATTGGTTGATAACCTCATATTCATTCTTACACCAATCTTTTATGTTCACCAATGTATAATGCAGAGGAGTGCCATCTTCACGTTGGAAATAATTCCTTTCACGCAGCAACTTCGAGGCAGCAAATACATCAGGTGTTATTATTTCGGCTTTCAGCCGTTCAAATTCATTTTCAGTCAGCCTTACTCGATTAAGAGACTCAAACTTTTCTCGGAAGTTTTGTTCAAGAGAGTTTCTGTCGCGAATATCTCTGCGATAGGAGTATTTGAGTTCTTCTAACTTTTTTATAAATAGTTCTTCTATTTGGGCTTCTCTCATCATCTCAAATGATATTAATTAATGAAATAAAGTTTCCAAAGATAACGAATAATATCCAAATACTCGGAGGTGATCCTAAAACTTTTTTGTTCTTGATTAATGTACTTTATTTTTATAAACCGTTCTCCACTCTCTCCACCTAAAGCTTATCCGTTCATTCACAGGAAGTAACTGTGAATGAACGGACATTGTTTTCAATCTTCACCGTGTAAGCGTCTCCGCGATTCTATCTTGTCGCCCTTTTTTCATTCTTATATTTTTGCTATGTATAAAAATGAAGCATTATGGATTTA
>OOAT01000252.1_pt1 | contig 49415 bp, 40 predicted proteins | sample 1671441 | NCBI WGS metagenome assembly OOAT01 (sample SAMN06348157, study PRJEB24527) | human gut metagenome | biome: human gut; feature: ankylosing spondylitis patient; material: feces | host: Homo sapiens | place: China | collected 2015-10 | reverse complement strand
CGCTTTGCTTCTGCCGCTTTCAGAAGTCATTCTTTCCGGCGGCCCTTGGCGCTCAAGTATAATACCATATCCCCGCCCTTCTGTCAACACTTTTTTGCATCTTTTTTGAGTTTTTTCTATATTCCGCAAAATGAGTGCTTCCGGGCAGGTTTTGAACCCCTCCGAAATGGCCACGGCCATTTCGTCTCCCCTTTGCCAAGGGGAGAGCCCTTGCAGTTTCCGGGGCGGTGTTATATTATATAATTACATTATAGAGCGGAGGAGGCCCCGACCATGATCCTTACGGTCAACATCGGCAACACACACATCACGATTGCCGGCTACGAACACGACACCCTGCAGTTCAGCGGGCGGCTGCATTCCAGCCCGGCCGCAACGGTGGACGAATACGCCATGAACCTGCTGAATCTGCTTTCCTTATATCAGGTTGCCCCCGAGCGGATCGAGGGCGGCATTCTGGGCAGTGTGGTGCCCGCACTGACAGGCCGGGTATTGGGTGCGCTGCAGATGCTCTGCTCTGCCCGCTTCCTGACCGTTGGCCCCGGCCTGAAAAGCGGCATCAAGCTGCGGTTGGACAACCCTGCCCAGCTGGGCGCAGAGCTGCTATGCGGTGCTGTGGCCGCACTGGAGGAGGGGCCCGGACCGCTGGCGGTCATCTCGGCAGATACCGCCATCTCCATCATGGCAGTCAACGGCAAACAGGAACTGGTGGGCGGTGTCATCCTGCCCGGGCCGCAGCTCTCCCTTTCCGCGCTGGTGCAAAAAACCGCCCAGCTGCCCCAGATCGACCTCTCCGCTCCAGCTTCCTCCTCGATCTTGGGCAAGAACACCTCTGCCTGCTTACAGAACGGTTTTGTGCTGGGCACCGCCGGGCTGCTGGATGGGCTGGCCAAGCGCTTTCAGGCTGAGCTTGGCCCGGATATCCGCTTTTATGCCACCGGCAACCTGCCCCGCACCATCCGGGAGGCCTGCCGCACGCCGATCGAATACCGCGAGTATCTGATTACGGACGGCCTGTACCGCATCTGGCAGCGAAACCGGAAGGGTGGCTGAGGAGCTGCGGCACTCCCATTTCCAAGGATAACAAAAAATCCGAACCTTTCCTCCCATCGAGAAAAGATTCGGATTTTCTTTGTTTGGTGCGACCGGGAGGATTCGAACCTCTGGCCTTCCGGGTCGGAGCCGAACGCTCTATCCAGCTGAGCTACGATCGCACATTACTGGCAAACCAGTGTAATGTAGTATAGCACAGCCGGAGGCAAAAATCAAGCCGTCTGGCGGCTCTGTATCCGGATTCCGTGCCCGATCCCGCGCCAGCAAGTCACTGACGCATTCTGTTCTTCCTTTTTGAAAGATTCATCTTGCAAAAGTGTGCGCATCTCCTATAATAGGTGTTGTGCCCCGGTGTGCGCGGGCACGGTTTAGGACTGGAAAAGGAAAAAAGAGAACATGAAATCTAGCACAAGATCCCTGACAGAAGGCCCGCTGGCAAAGCAGATCCTTCTGGTCAGCCTGCCGCTGGCATTATCCAACCTGCTGCAGGTCTTATTCAACATGTCGGACGTGGCCGTAGTGGGGCGGTTTGCGGGCTCCACAGCGCTGGGCGCGGTGGGCTCCACCAGCATCTTTGTCACACTGTTCACCGGCTTTCTCATCGGCCTGGGCAACGGCATCAATGTGCTGGTGGCCCGCTTCTACGGAGCCAGACACCCGAACGATGTCCACGACACCGTCCACTCGGCCCTGATCGTCAGCCTGATCGCAGGCGTGATCCTGCTGGTTGTGGGCCTGCTGGGCTCCCCTGCCATGCTGCGGCTGCTGAACACCAAGGAGGACCTGCTGCCGGGTGCGATCCTCTACCTGCGGGTGTATTTCCTGGGTATGCCGGCACTGGCTCTGTACAATTTCGGCAGCGCCGTGTTCAGCGCCATTGGTGAGACCAAAAAGCCGCTGTACATCCTGAGCTTTGCCGGTGTGCTGAATATCCTTCTGAATCTGTTCTTTGTCATCGTCTGCAACCTGGACGTGGCAGGCGTGGCGCTGGCCAGCGCCATTTCCCAGTGTGTTTCTGCCGGGCTCATCCTCCACGCCCTGACCAGGGTGCAGGACTGCTACGCCCTCCATTTCAAGGAAGCAAAGCTCGATCCCGCCATGACCAAAAGCATTCTGGCGCTGGGCCTGCCTGCCGGATTCCAGAACGCCATTTTCGCCATCGCCAACCTGTTCATCCAGGCCGGTGTCAACTCCTTTGATTCCCTCATGGTCAAGGGCAACAGCGCCGCTGCAAACGCTGACCCGCTCATCTACGACTGCATGGCCGCCTTCTACATGGCCTGTGCCAGCTTTATGAGCCAGAACTACGGCGCAGGCAAGCCCGACCGTGTCAAGAAAAGCTACTTCATCTCGCTGGCCTACTCCTTCGGTGTGGGCCTAGCGCTGGGCGGCGGCCTGTTCCTGTTCGGGCGGCAGTTCCTCGCCCTTTTCACCACCGAAAGCGCCGTCATCGATGCCGGTATGAAGCGTGTGGGTGTCATGGCGCTGGCCTACTGCATTTCGGCCTTTATGGACTGCACCATTGCCGCTTCCCGCGGTCTGGGCAAGACCGTGGTGCCCACTGTCATCGTCATCATGGGCTCCTGTGTGTTCCGGGTGATCTGGGTATACACCATCTTCGCCCACTTCCACACCATCCCCTCGCTCTACCTGCTCTACCCCTGCTCCTGGGCTCTGACCGCCATTGCGGAGATCCTCTATTTCATCCGCTGCTACAAGCAGGCCATGAAGATCTTCCGGGAGCCGATCCCCTCTTCGCTGTAAAACAAAAAGATGGATGTCATGCGGCATCCATCTTTTTTTGTTTTCTCTATTACACCTTGACTTCCCCGGCCAGGACCCGCTTGTAGTCCTCATAGTTGCGGGCCAGCAGGGCGGGCGTATCCAGCCCGTAGGGGCACTTGGCCTTGCACTGGTTGCAGTGCAGGCAGCCCTCGATCTTCTTCATCTTGGCCTGACCGGCGGGGCTCAGATGCTCTGCCGAGGGCGAGCGCCGGAGCAGCAGGCTCATGCGGGCGCAGTTGTTGATCTCAATGCCAGCCGGGCAGGGCATACAGTAACCACAGCCACGGCAGAACTCACCGCACAGCTCCTCCCGGTCGTGGGCAATGACCGCAGACAGCTCTGCGTCCATCCGGGGCGGGGTATCAATGTAGGAGAGGAACTCGTCCAGCTCCTTTTCCCGCTGAACGCCCCAGATGGGCAGAACGCCCTCGAACTGCGCTTCAAAGGCATAGGCGGCGGCGCTGTTGGTAATGAGACCGCCGGACAGGCCCTTCATGGCGATAAAGCCCATCTCGTGCTCCTTGCACAGCTGCACCAGTTCCAGCTCCTGCTCACCGGAAATATAGCTGAATGGAAACTGCAGGGTCTCGTACAGGCCGCTCTCAATGGCTTCTTTGGCCACGGACAGGCGGTGGTTGGTGATACCGATGTGTCGGATCATCCCCTTTTCTCTGGCCTCCAGCGCTGCTTCGTACAGGCCGGAGCCGTCACCGGGCTTGGGGCAGAAGGACGGGTTGTGGAACTGGTAGATGTCCACATAGTCGGTGCGCAGATTTCTCAGGGAGGTGTGCAGGTCCTTCCAGAACTCCTCCGCGTTCTGGGCGGCGGTCTTGGTGGCGATGTAGACCTCGGAGCGGATGCCGTCAAAGGCTTCGCCCAGCTTCACCTCGCTGTCGGTGTAGGCGCGGGCAGTATCAAAGAAGCGGATGCCCGCCTTGTAGGCCTTGCGGGCCAGAAAGACCGCGTCCTCCTGGGAAATGCGCTGGATGGGCAGGGCACCAAAGCCGTTTTTGTTCACGGTGATGCCGGTACGCCCCAATGTGACCATATCCATAGGGAACCTCCTGTTTTTTCCAAAAATACTCTCTGTGCTCATTATAGGGCGAATTGCCGCACAACGCAAGAAAAACCCTCTCCATCAAAGCGTGGCAGTGCACAGCGATGACAGAGAGGGTTCGTTTTACTGATAATCGTGGTTCAGGAACAGCGCTTTGATGGCGACGATCTCATCGTACTCCTCCTGCTCCACCTGCACATCCGCATTGACGGCCTGCAGGCGGGCCTTGACGGCATCCAGTGCCTCGGCGGTGGTCACGGCCTGACCTTCCTCCACGGCATCGATCATCCGCTTGAGGACGATCGGGTGGGCATAACAGCTGGGCACCGGGAAGCTGCCGTTGGGGTAGTGCTTCACATACTCCGCCATGGCGGCATCGGCCTGATCGGCCCGCTTCATAATGGCGCTGTTGTTATTGTGCGCAGTGGGCAGCATGTTGTAGCTGGAAAAGAGGAAGATGGCCGCAAAGCCGAACAGCGCAAAGTACACGCCGTAGCTGCCGGTGTGGGTGAACACCGCGTACAGGCCGTAGGCTGCAGCGGCCGTTCCGAACAGGAAGATGGCAAGGGCCACATAGCGGTAGACCGGCTTGCTCTTGAGCTGGGCGCGCTTGCGGCGCTGGGCAGCACTGAGCTCATTGGAAAGCTCAGGCTTTGCGTCCAGATACTCCTTTGCCCTGCGCAGGATCGTCACGGTGTGTCTGGCATCGTCAGACAGCTCCGGCAGCTTGCGGGCGGCCTTTTCCTCAGCCTTTTTCTGCAGCGCCTGTTCCCCGGCGGCACTCAGCAGCCGGATCTGGGGCTGCTGCTTTGCCAGCAGCTCCAACAGGGCATCCACGTCCCGCTCGTCCTTGAAGTTGCACTGCTTCTGTTTGCCGCCGTCGTACTCCACCACAAGGTAAGCCATGGAGGCAAACATTCCCTTGCCGGTAAAGCCGCCCGCACTCATGGCCACCCGCTTGAACACGCGGGTGATGCTGGTGTAGGGCAGGTAGTAGCGGCGGTCGATGTAAAAGCTGTTCAGATACAGGGCTTTTTTGCCCACGCCGCAGGGGCCGATCTTTTTGCAGGCCTTCCGGTCGGCCTCCAGCTCGGCAGAGTCGAGCCTGGCAAGGCCCAATTGTGCAGGTTTGAAGAGCATAACGTTCATCCCTCTTTTGCGTTTTTGTTTGTACCCATTTTCCCACTCCGGCAAAGAAAATGCAAGGCCCAACCCGCACTCTTAGCCAAAAACAGGAAACCGGCCGCTGAGCTGACAGCGGCCGGTTTGTTTTACTGAGAAATTGCCGCTATGAATGGGTTATGCGGCTTTCTTCTCGGTGTTCTTCTTGGTTGCATAGATGAACAGTGCCAGCATGGCAATTGCGAAGACGATACCGATGGGATATGCAACTGCGGTGTTGTAAGCCACCAGCTTGCCGTCTGCATAGGTGTTGATCATCTTGCCCAGGCACTCAGGAGCCAGCACGAAGTAGGTGCAGGACACAGCGCTCATAAAGGTAGCGGGCACTGCAGTGATCCAGTAGTTCTTCTTCTCCTTGAACAGGTACATGGAAGCAGCCCACAGAACGATCATGGCCAGCGTCTGGTTGGTCCAGCTGAAGTAACGCCAGATCACAGTGTAGTTGATGAAGCCCAGTGCGTTGCCGATGCCCAGGAATGCGCCCACGCCCAGAACGGGAACGCAGAGCTTCAGGCGGTTGCCGTAGCTGTCCTGATCCAGCTTGAGCCAGTCGGCCAGGGTCAGACGAGCGGAACGGAAGGCGGTATCACCAGAGGTGATGGGGCAGATGACGACACCGATCATAGCCAGTGCGATGCCAACGCCGCCCATGGTCTTGGAGCAGACATCATAGATAGCGGCAGACTGACCGGCGCTCAGAGCCTCGGCCAGACCGGCCATCTTGCCGTCGGTGATGGTGTACAGTGCGCAGCCTGCAGCGGCCCAGATCAGAGCGATAACACCCTCGCAGACCATGGCACCGTAGAACACGAAGTGGCCCTGCTTCTCACTCTTCATGCAGCGAGCCATCAGAGGCGACTGGGTGGAGTGGAAGCCGGAGATAGCGCCGCAGGCAACGGTGATGAACATGAAGCTCCAAATGGGAGTGCCCGACGGATGCATGTTGCCGAAGTTTGCCCAGATCTCGGGGATGGTGTAGGCGGGGTTGGTAAAGATGCCGAAGATAACGCCCACAGCCATGATGATCAGGCAGATGCCGAACACGGGGTAGATCTTACCGATGATGGCATCAATGGAGATAAAGGTTGCGATGAAGTAGTAGACCAGAATGATGATCAGCCAGAACAGGGTGGTGGTGAGCATACCGCTCATGCCGCTGTTCTTGCACAGGGTCACGATCAGGCCTGCGGGGCCCACTGCGAACACGGTACCGACCATGATCAGCAGCACAACAGAGAACACACGCATGATGTTCTGCATCACAGGGCCAAGGTACTTGCCGGTGACCTCTGCGATGGAAGCGCCATCGTTGCGCTCGCTCATCATGCCGGAGAAGTAGTCATGCACGCCGCCGGCAAAGATGGTGCCGAAGGTGATCCACAGGAACACCACAGGGCCCCACAGAGCACCCTGCAGTGCACCAAAAATGGGTCCCAGACCTGCAATGTTCAGCAGCTGGACGAGGAACAGCTTCCACTGGGGCATCACAACGTAGTCAACGCCATCGTTGATGCGCACAGCAGGAGTTTCGCGGTCGTCCGGTCCGAACGTATTGTCAACGATCTTGCCATAGACAAAGTAGCCGATGATCAGGAGCGCCAGACAGAGTAAGAAACTAATCATACCAGAAACCTCCTTTTATCGTCCGTGCCCGGAGCCCCATTCTGCCCCGTCACGGCCATTCCTTGGCCCTATGTTAACACAATCTTCATAAATCTGGTAATATCCTTCCAGAATGGCCCTTATATCAAAAACTATATAAGTCAGTCGTTCCCGGGAATCCCGGCAAAGATTTTTTACGTATCCTCGGCAAAACTTCTTTACCGAAATCGTTTCAGCGGGTGGTTTTTCGTTTTCAGTGCACCCTGCCAAACTTTTTGGCATATTTTTGTGCATCTTGTCTGCATTCCCGTTCTTTTTGCCGCAATTCGTCGTTTCTCTGCACAAGCAAAAGCCGCCTTCCGGACGGCCCGGCAGGCGGCTTTTGCGGTTGTGAATGGGTATTGAGAAGGTTGAAGAGGGGGAAATGTCAATTATGCAGTCTTTTTCACTGTCTGCTTTTTGGTCGCATAGATGAACAGCGCCAGCATAGCGATCGCAAAGAGGATGCCCACCGGGTAAGCAACTGCGGTGTTATAGACGGCAGCACCCTCGGCAGTCTTATGGTTCAGCAGGCCGCCCAGGCACTCGGGAGCCAGCACGAAGTAAGTAGCGGACACAGCGCTCATAAAGGTGGCGGGCACTGCAGTGATCCAGTAGTTCTTCTTCTCCTTGAACAGATACATGGAAGCGGCCCACAGAACGATCATGGCCAGTGTCTGGTTGGTCCAGCTGAAGTAACGCCAGATCACGGTGTAGTTGATGAAGCCCAGCGCGTTGCCGATGCCCAGGAAAGCGCCCACGCCCAGCACAGGGATGCAGAGCTTCAGGCGGTTGCCGTAGCTGTCCTGATCGATCTTGAACCAGTCGGCCAGGGTCAGGCGGGCAGAACGGAAGGCGGTATCGCCGGAGGTGATGGGGCAGACGACCACGCCGATCATGGCCAGTGCGATGCCCACGCCGCCCATGGTCTTGGAGCAGACATCATAGATGGCCTTGGACTGACCCATTGCCAGTGCCTGTGCCAGACCGGTGTTCAGGCCATCAGTGACCTCGTACAGAGAGCAGCCTGCAGCGGCCCAGATCAGGGCAATGACACCCTCGCAGACCATGGCACCGTAGAACACGAAGTGGCCCTGCTTCTCACTCTTCATGCAGCGGGCCATCAGAGGCGACTGGGTGGAGTGGAAGCCGGAGATCGCGCCGCAGGCAACCGTGATGAACATGAAGCTCCAGATGGGCGTGCCCGACGGGTGCATGCTGCCGAAGTGATCCCAGATCTCGGGGATGGTATAGGCAGGGTTGGTGAAGATGCCAAAGATGACACCGATGGCCATGATAATCAGGCAGATGCCGAACACAGGGTAGATCTTGCCGATGACCGCATCAATAGAGATAAAGGTCGCGATGAAGTAGTAGGTCAGAATGATGACCAGCCAGAACAGCAGCGAGGTCATCACGCCGGATGCGCCGCTCTGGCTGCACAGCTCAACGATCAGACCGGCAGGGCCCACGGCGAACACGGTGCCCACCATGATCAGCAGCACAACAGAGAACACACGCATCACGTTCTGCATCACGGGGCCTAAGTATTTGCCGGTGATCTCCGCGATGGAAGCACCGTCGTTGCGCTCACTCATCATGCCGGAGAAGTAGTCATGCACACCACCGGCAAAGATGGTGCCGAAGGTGATCCACAGGAACACCACGGGGCCCCACAAAGCGCCCTGCATGGCACCAAAGATGGGGCCAAGGCCCGCAATGTTCAGCAGCTGGACGAGGAACAGCTTCCACTGGGGCATCACGACATAGTCCACGCCGTCGTTGATGCGCACAGCAGGCGTTTCACGGTCATCCGGGCCGAAGGTATTGTCCACGATCTTGCCATAGACGAAGTATCCGCCCACCAGGATCGCAAGACAGAGCAGGAAACTAATCATACCAGAAACCTCCTTTTTGCCCCTGCCGGCCGCGGCCCCATTCTGCCGCATACCCGGGGCTCTTTTCTGGCCTCATGGTAGCACACTTTTTTCCAGCGGAGAAATATCTTTCCGGCATGGGGCCATATGGTTTCCGATATAGCTGCAAAGAATTTTTGCCGCTTTTCCGTTTATTTTTTGACCATTTATCAGCAAAAATAAAACCGGGCGCTTATTTTCGCCCGGTTTTGCATCCATTTATTGGTTTTTTTGTCAATTCCGAAGGGAGCAACCTTTGCCGTGCCTTAGCCGGAAAGCCCCTTTATTTTACGGTGGAAGCCGCTTCCTTGTGGAGCAGATCCACAAAGGCCTGCTCCTCGGGGCGCAGGCGGCCCTTGTCCGGGTAGACCAGCACATCCCGCATCTGCTGGCGCTGGGCCGGGCACCTTTTCAGCACCAGATGGTACTGCTCCAGTGCCCTGCGGGGCATGGGCGATGCCCACATGTAGGCCGTGGGCAGCCGCTGCAGGATCGAGAACTGGCTGCACCGCTCATACACGTGGATACGGCGTTCCGGGTTGACATGCCAGCGCACACCGTCGCCGCCCTCCTCGCCGGGCAGCTGGAAATCATCGTGGAGGATCTCCATATACTTGTCCAGCTCAGCCAGGTCGCGGATCTCCTTCCGGGCCAGCGGGCCGTCCCGGTTGGTCAGCAGACTGTATTCAAAATCCATAATGGGTTCCATTTTCAGGCCCCGCCGGGCGCAGTAATGGGTATAGTGCTCGTCATCCTCCACGGCATACCGCAGCAGAGCCAGATGATACCCCTGCCGCAGGACATGATCCAGCGCCTCCATGGAGCCGCCCTCCCGGATATGGATGTGGAGCCGTTCTATGGAGGACACCTTCTCCAGATAATCCACCGCCGCATAGGAGGCATAGGTGGCGTGGGGGATCATTACCCGCAGCTCGGCGCAGCGCTCCTGCGCCTCCTGCACGCTCTGGTCCAGCCGGTCCACCTCCCGCAGCACCCGCTCGGCCTGCTCGATGAAATGCCGCCCCTGCTCCGTGGGGATCATGCCGGTGGATGACCGCTCAAAAATGCGGAGATGGTATTCTTCTTCCAGATTTTTCAGCGCCTTGCTCACGTTGGGCTGAGCGGCATACAGCCGCTTTGCCGCCGCACTCACAGATCCGCATTCCATGATGGCGACAAGATACCGCAGTTCTGTAATGTTCAACTTTTTCTCTCCTTTTGGCGTTTTTTCCCTTGCGCCTAGTTTATCAGGCGGCACACGGGGCTGTCAAGCGTTGACGGGGCCCCGCTGCCGTTTTATAATGTAAGAAACAATCTGCCCGAAAGAGGTCGAAGAGGATGGAAGAAAAAAACTACCGCGTTCTGCGCATTGAGGAGCAGCTTTATGGCTGCGAGGAGCTGCCCGAGGGCCAGCCTGTGCTCTGTGATGTCCTGCTGGAGGCTGCCGACGGCACGCAGCGGGTTCTCCCCTACCCGGATGCCGAGCTGACCCGGCTGGACATCAACGAGGGCAGCACTGTCACCCTGCGGGATCACAGGCTGGCCAAGGCGGTGCACAAGGTCTATTTCACCCGCCACGGCGAGACCGTGTGGAACGTGGAAAACAAGATCTGCGGCATGACCGACAGCCCCCTGACCGAAAAAGGCCGCGCCCAGGCCCGGGAGCTGGGCGAAAAGCTCCGGACCAGCGGCCTCCGCATCGATGAGATCCTGTACTCTCCCCTGTCCCGCGCCGCCGACACCGCCCGGGCCATTGCGGAGGCCACCGGCATTCCTGCCCGGTGTGAGCCCAGGCTCCGGGAGCAGTGCTTTGGCCGCTACGAGGGCACGCCCCGGGACGGCGAAGAGTTCCGTATCTCCAAGACCCACTTTGCCGACCGCTACTCCGGCGGCGAGAGCATGATGCAGCTGGCTCAGCGCATCTACAACCTGCTGGACGAGCTCCGGGCCGACACCGACAAGACTTTCCTGCTGGTGGCCCACAACGGCATTGCCCGGGTGGTGCAGTCCTATTTTTACGATATGACCAACGAGGAGTACGCGGCGGCAGGCATCAAAAACTGCGAGTTCGTGGAATTTACATTCTGAAAACAGAAAGGACCCGCCGTGGGTCCTTTCTTTGTTTGCGGTTATTCTGCCTTGCGGTAATGGAACTGCTGGTCTCTGGTGATGAACAGGCCGATGCTGACCAGCAGAGCGGCCAGCTCGGCGGCTGTCACGGCCAGCCAGATGCCGTCGATGCCCAGCAGGAGCGGCAGCAGCAGAACCGCCGCCACCTGGAACAGCAGGGTGCGCAGGAACGAGATGAGCGCACTGGTCACACCGTCGCCCAGCGCCGTGAAGAAGGAGGACGCATAGACGTTGAACCCCATGATGAGGAAGCTCAGGCCATAGAGCCGGAAGGCCCGGGTGGTCAGAATGAGCAGGTTTTCATCATAGCCTACAAAGAAGCGGGCCACATGGGGGATGATGAACATGGAGCCGATGGTCATTCCCACTGCAACCACGCCGATGAGCTTCAGGCTCTTGCGGTAGAGGTTGTTGACCTCCTTGCGGTTATTGGCACCGTAGTGGTAGCTGACGATGGGCGCACTGCCCACGGCATAGCCCACAAACACCGCCACGAACAGGAAGGATGCGTACATGATCACACCATAGGCGGCCACGCCATCCTCGCCCGCAAAGCGGAGCAGCTGATAGTTGTACAGGATGTTCACCAGCGACATGGAAAGGTTGGTCATCAGCTCGGAGGAGCCGTTAATGCAGGCATTCAGCAGAACTTTGTCCTCAAAGCGGGGACGGCACAGGTGGATGCGGCTGGTGTTGTTCCGGTTGAGGAAGTAGAACACCGGCAGCAGGCCGCCCACCACCTGGCTGAGCATGGTGGCAATAGCGGCACCCTCCACGCTCCAGTGCAGGATGCCCACCAACAGCACGTCCAGCACGATGTTGGTGCAGCCCGCGCCCACCGTGAAATAAAAGCCCAGATGCGGCTTTTCGGCGGTGACAAAAAAGCTCTGGAACATATTCTGCAGGATAAAGGTGGGCAGGCTGAGCATCAGGACCCGGCCATAGCGCAGGGCGTAGTCCAGCATCTCGCCTTCGGCACCCAGCATCATGGCCACCGGCCGGAGCAGCAGCATCCCCAGCACGGACAGCACGATGCCGGCGATCAGCGCCGTTGACATGAACAGGCTGAAGTAGCGGTCAGCTTTTGCATTGTCGCCCTCGCCCAGCGTGATGCCCACAATGGCGCTGCCGCCGGTGCCCAGCATAAAGCCCACGGTACCCACCAGCATGGGCACGGGCATGATGAGGTTGACTGCCGCAAAGGCCGTTTTGCCCACAAAGTTCGAGACACACAGGCCGTCCACGATGCCATAGATGGAGGTGAACAGCATGGTGCCGATGCAGGGCAATACAAACCGGATCAGCCGGGAATAATCAAAGTGGTCGGACAATTGGATCATATTCTTTGACATGATTTCTCCTTTCGATCAGAACATACAAAAAAGGCCGGATAAGTTTCGCAGCTCCGGTGTTTCCCCTTGTCTGCTGAGATGCTACGGCCATTCTCAGCCTCCGGGGAACACGAACTGCGACATCTTATCCGGCCTTTCAATTACGTTGAAACAGCCCTCCGATGAGCAAAAAAGAGTATACCAAAGTTTATTTTTTATGTCAAGGTTTTCTTTACATCATCCCGCCGGGCCGCCAGCCGGTGCAGTAGCGGGCATAATCGCGGTCGGCCTGTTTGACGTAGAGCACAAACTGTTCCCTGCCTTCCTTGTCCGTGACCTGACGGACTTTGGTGGGCAGGCTCTGGCGCTGGAGCAGCTCCAGCTCATCGTTGAGCTCTTCCTCGGTATCAAAGGCATCCAGCTTGGTCCAGTGGGTGGCAAAGAGCCAGATGTTTGCAAGGGTATTATTCATATTCAGTCTCCTTTTCCGGGGCATCGGCAAGGGTGCCGGCCCGGTAGAACGGCGCAATGGCGTTGGCATCGCCGTGGCGCACGATGGAATAGGTAATGTCGCAGTAGGGCTGGATGGCCGTGCTCTTTTCCACGGTGGAGATGAGCAGCACCTGCAGCTGCAGGCGGCGGAACAGCTCCATCATGGGGCGGATGCGGTCACTGGTCATCTTGCTGAAGGCCTCGTCCAGCAGGACAAGGCGGATGCTGTTCTCGCTCTTCTGGTAGATCTGCAGCAGGCTGGCGCAGATGGCCACATAGAAGGGAGCCTGGTTTTCGCCGCCGGAGGAATCGCGGCTGACGCGGGAAAGATAGGCTTGCTGGCCCGAGACGGTGTTGGTCACCTTGATGTCATAGTCCAGATAGGTGCGGTAGTCCACATAATCCGAGAGGGTGGCACCGGAGGCGGTGCGGCCCTCCTGCCGGGCCCGGGTGTTCTCGTCCACATCAGCCATGATCTTTTCCATCAGCGCGTCCACCTGCCGCTCGTAGACGGGGTCGGCGGTGGCGGCAAGGTTGTCCAGCGAGTCGCCATCGGTCATCTGCTGGTTGCCCTTGTCCACAATGACCTGATAGAAGGCGGCCAGCTGGGGGTCACGGCTGGGTTCCAGCTCAAAGCGGTAGACTTCCTCGCCGTAGGTCAGCTGCTCCATCACCTTGTTCAGCTCCCGGAACTGGCGGCGGGCGTTGAAGATATCATCCTTCATCCGGAAGAGGATATCCTTGCGGAAGCGGTCCTTGCAGTCCCGCTGTGCCTGTTCCAGACGGGCGGCGTAGCGCTCCAAGTCGATGCGCACAAGGCTGTCGTGCTGGGCGCGGTACTGCTCCACCCCGGCCAGACCCAGCGGATAATCGCAGACGTAGTGCTCGTTGTAATCCCTCTGGGCGGGTTCCAGCGTGGAAGTGAGATAAGCTCGCAGGGTATCGTCCAGCCTGGTCTGTGCCTTTTCGGCAGTCTGCGCGGCGGCACGGGCCGTGCGCCCGCCCGTCATCAGGCCCTTTTTGCGTTCCTGTGCCAGAGGCTCCAGCAGCGGGTGCTGTGCAAAGAATGCCTCTGCCGCCTCCCGGCTCTGTGCGGCGGTCTCCACCGCCTTACCCTGCTCCGCCTCACAGGATGCGATCTGCTTTTCGCAGACGCGGATATCGCCGCCCACCTGCTCCACAGCCTTGCGGGCGGTCTCCCACGCAGCTTCCCGGGCTTCTTCCTCGCGGTAGAGCTGCTGCAGCATGGGGTTCTCGCGGCAGTCCGCCAGCTTCTGCTCCTGCGCGGCGTAGTCGGCACGGGCGGCATCCAGCGCGGACCGGCTGGCCCAGAGTTCGGTCAGCTGTTCCAGCGCATGGCCCCGCAGGACGTTCTGGTACTGGTCGTAGGCAGATTTCAGGGTCTTTTCGGTCTGGGCGACTTCGCGGCAGCGGTCGGCCTGGGCGGCAAGCTGTGCTTCCAGCGCATCAGCGCGCTCCCTGCGGGCATCCAGGCCGATATAGCGCTGGGGCCTGCGCAGGCGTTCCAGCCGGAAGGGATGGTGGCGCAGCAGGTCCCGGGTGGCGCTGTCGGGGAAATGTTCCAGCGTACCGGGGGTGTCGCAGCAGACGATGCGGCGCAGGATGGTGTCCGCATACTGTGCGGCCAGCGGATTCTCGCTGGTGACCTGGGCGGCAAGGCTGTCGGCGGGGGCCGTCTCCGCATGGCGGTCCGCCTTGCGGATGCCCGGGGTATCCAGCAGGCTGATAGGCCCCACCCGGTCGCCCAGCGCCACAAAGGCGCTCTTGGCGGCGGCGTAGTGGGCAGGCGGCACAAGGATATCGAACCGACGGTCACCCAGGCAGGCCTCCACACAGTCCTGCCAGCTCTCATCGGCCACGGTCAGCAGCTCACAGAAGATCTTTGCATCCGCTGTCATGCCGCGGCTTTTCAGCTCGGCGTTCACGGCATCCCGCACTTTGGTGGCGGCATCGCCGTGGGGGTAGACCCACTTGCCGCCGGACACGGCGTTCAGCTCGGCCCGCAGGCCTTCCTGCTCTTTTGCCAGATCCGCCGAAGCCTGCCGGGCAGCAAAATACTGCTCCTCCAGCGGCTTTTCGATGCGGGCCAGCGCCTCGGTCAGGGCGGGGAGATGTTCCGCCGTCAGGCGTTGGGGCCAGAGCTCCTTCTCCACCGCAAAGCCGCTGCGGTTCAGCTGAGTCAGCAGGCCTGTGATGGTATCTGCAGTCGCTTCCAGACTGTTCCTTGTCCGGGCCGCTGCATCCAGCGCGCTCTTTTTCCGGGCCAGCTCCTCGGTCAGGGCATCCAGCGCCCGGCCCGCGCCGCTGTCACCGGCCGCACCGTGGGCCGCCAGATAGGCCCGGCGGGCTTTGGCTTCGGCATTCTTGGCGGCCTCGTATTTTGCGTTCAGGTCGGTCAGCTGGCGGCGGCCTGCATCCAGATGGCTCTGCCAGGAGGCATCCTCACCGGCATCCGCTTCGGCGCGGGCCAGTAGGGCCGCACCCCGGTTGACAAGGGCATCCGTCTCTTTGTCAGCAGCTTCCCGGCCATACGCCACGATCTGTTCCAGCGCGGCGGCACGGGTCTGGGCCTCGGCCAGAACGGCGTGGAGGTTTTCCAGCTCCACCCGGTCGCCCTGCAGCGCTTCCAGATCCAGTTCAGGCTGGGGCAGGATGTACTGGTACAGGAACTCCCGGAAATTGGGGATCTCGTCCATGCTGGTGCCCATCTGGAACACTTCATTGAACTTTTTGCCCAGCGAGCTGGAGGCGCGGCCAATGCCCAGCGCGCGGCAGATGCGGTCCCGGGCCTCGCTTGGGCTGCGGGTGTAGGACAGGCGGCCCACGGCGGGTTTGAAGTCCTCCTTGGCGCTGGGGGCACCAGTGCGTGGATCAAGGAAGGGCAGCTTTTCCAGCGTGATGCCGTCCTCAGAGATGTACCAGGTCTGGTCGCCGGGGTGAAGCTCCTGCATGGGGCCCTCGGATTCCACCCGGACAGCGATGACAAAGTTTGTCCGCTTGACGGTATCCCAGAACTCGGCACCGATATATGCCACCGTGCGGCCCGGGCGGCGGTAGGCGTTCTCGCCGCGCTGCTTGGCGTGGACAGAGCCCTGCAGGGTGCGGCCGCTCTTTTTATTGCCCAGGGCATTGAAGTTGCGGTTGGTGGTCAGGCAGTAGCGGATGGCATCCAGAATGGTGGTCTTGCCCACCGCGTTGACACCGATCATATAAGTCAGACGGGCACAATCAAAGGTGACATTTTCAAAGTTGTGCCAGTTGATGAGCTTCAGGCGCTTTAATTCGATCATTCTTCTTCCTCCCCGCTGGCATCTCCGTCAGGCCGCTCGTAGAGGGCCAGTTCTTCCCGAGTGCGGCTGCTCTCGGCGGCGGCATCGGCAAGGTCTGCGTCCGGCAGAGCCAGCAGCACGGTGGGGAACACCTCGATGCGGCTGTCCAGACCGGTCAGCCGCCCCACCGGGCGGGCCAGATTATACCTGCGCAGGGTGCGCATCAGTTCCTCCAGCGTGCGCTGGTCCAGCCGCCGGGGCAGGTTCATCTTCTGCAGCTCCGTCTGCACCTCTTCCACCGTAACCAGCACCTGATCAGCGCTGGCGGCAAGGCTCTCCCGCTTTTGCAGGTAGAGCAGGCGGAGCACCAGCAGCAGGATGCTCTCGTATTTCAGCAGCCGGGCCTGGCTGCCCTCATGCTCGTTGACCAGCGCCGCCGCCTGCAGCGGAGCCGGGTAAAGCGTTACCGCATAGCCCAGCGGCGCGAACACGGCCCGCACCTCGGGCAGATGATCCTGCACATAGAGGTATTTTGCCCGCTGATCCTCCACGCCGCCCAGCACAAAGCAGTGGTTGAGCAGATAGTTTGCGGTCTCTTCCAGCATTTTATTCGGTTCGGCCATGGTCAGCGTCCTCCCTGCGGGGTGTCAGAATAAACTCTTCAAACCGGAAGCCGCCCCGTTCGACCCAGTTTCCGGTAAGGGTGATATCGTAAGCCCGGCGCGGCGACTGCGAGTAGGTGTGCAGGCCGATGATGCGGGCAAAATCGCGGGGGTATTCCTCCGCCAGCGTGGAGGCAGCCACCGCACTGCGGGCGGCAAGGGCCTGTTTTGCCAGCAGGCCCACATTCTCCTCGGTCACGGCCATCCGGGCGTAATCCAGCAGCAGCTGCTGTTCTTTGCGCAGCTGCTCTGCATCCAGCCCGGCCTGCCGCACCGGGGCCAGCGGCGTTTCGCTGCGGGGCGCGGCGGGCGGGTAGAGGGGCTTTGCCCCGAACACCGCCGCCGGGTAGAGGTGCAGATGCTTTGCCACCGGGCCGTCATCCGGCGCGAACAGCTGATTGGGCGTTTTGATCTCCTCGGCATAGCGGCGGAGCAGGGCGGTGACACTGCCCTGTGAGGAGCGGTCACTCAGCAGCAGGAACTGTGCCCGCTGCACGGCCCGCTTGCGGTAGCGGATGTGGCTCTGGTCGATCTGGCGCATCAGGGTGCTCATCTCTTCCAGCGAATCCCGCAGCTTCTGGATGAGGGCACGCACGGCAGGAGCGGCCTCGCCGGGGGCGCAGTGCTCCACCCGGGCGTAATCCAGCGCCAGCCGGGGCAGATGGTTTGCCTCGCAGTCGTCCAGCTCCTCCTCCAGATAAGCGCGGTAGTTGAACAGGTTATCGCTGGTCTTGAAGCGGTGGTAAGCGGCGGCCACCACCTTTTCCTCGTACTGGTCGAAAAGCTCCAGCACCTCCTGCGGGGTGCGGTTGCGGGTGAGCCGGTCGATATAATGCCCGATGGACGCATTCAGCGCCCGCAGGGACTTGTTCAGCGCTTCCAGATCAGAGGCCACCTCCCGCAGAACATTCTCATAGGGGCTCTTTTCCTCCCCGATGTTCTGCAGCAGCTGCCATGCCTTGTACAGCTTGCCGGTGTAGGTGACAACGCGCGGGTTCAGGATCTCCTCCAACGCCTCCAGCAGGGGGGCCACCTCGGGCACAAAGGCAAGGGCAGGCTCTTCCTCATAGCTGCCGGGCTGCTCTTCCAGCCAGCCGGTGCGGCGCAGGCGGAGCAGAAAGCCCAGCGCAAGGGTATGGGGATCCCGGGTGGGCTGTTCGGCTTCATCGCCCGCGTCATCGGCATCCAGCGCCAGCGGCTTTGCCAGCGCCGCAAAGTAATCCTCGGCCCGGCTCACCGCTTCTGCCCGGGAGATGGAGTAATCCGCCGTGTGGCGGCACTCCTCCCACAGCAGGAGCAGCAGCTCCGCATAAAACGCCCGGTTGGGCCCCGCCAGCGGGCGGAACAGCCGCGGGCTGACCAGTTCAAACAGCTGCATCCAAAGGTTCCTTTCTTTCGACAAAATCTATCTTTTATTGTACCACATCACAGCCTTTTTTGCATCTTTTATGGGAAAGTTGCAAACAAAAAGCCCGCCCGGAGCAAAACCGGACGAGCCCGTTTTTCTTCTCACTGCCACGACAGAGACAAATGACGGTTATTGGCAACGCAGTCTTTCAAGTACAAATTGATCAGGGTCTGGTAAGGGATGCCCACCACTTCGGCCTGCTCCTTGAAGTAATCAATGGTATTGCTGTCAATGTTAATGGTGATCTGTTTTTTCAGCGCCTTGGCGTAGGGGTTCTTCCTTGCATTGCTGAAATCGTACTCTTTGAGCATAACACAGGCCTCACTTTCCATATCTATATTATAATTATATTATAATTATAAGTCAAGTGCTCCAGACGCAAAAAAGCCCCGGAGGGCGGCTTTTCAGCCACGCTCCGGGGAAAAATCATATAATTTGTTTTGCTTAGGCATTTGTATCAATAGCCACCGAGATAGCCATGTAGGTCTGACCATTCACAGCTTTGACAACAACGCCAACCTGTGTCCATTTCGTGCTCTGTGCAATGTCCACATTTCCAAGATTGCCGCCATCGGCAATTTTCTGAACAAACTTATTCAGCTTTGTGCCATCATAGTCAAATGTCGTCACAAATGTAGCTGCACACTTACCATCTTTGGGGCCATCAATTTTGAACCAAACCTTAGACGAATAGCCAAACAGATTCAGCGAGAAGTTCAAATCACCATTGGGATTTCCATTTGCCGCCGCATCAATGCTTTGGCTTGCAATCGCTCTGCACTGTGCGTTGTTTTCCAGTTTCTTTCCCTCTGGGCGGGTTGCATTGATCGTGCTCATCATCTGAGCTTCTGCCTGAGCCTCAGGGGTCGATGGGGTATCACCGCCACAGGCGGTGAACAGAACAAGTACCATGGTCGCCGCCAGAATCAAAGCGGCCAGTTTTTTCAGCATTTTCATGTCGGGACCTCCAGTCGTTTTGTTGTGTTTTTATCATAATATGCAGGGTGCCTTTCCATTTTGAAACAGGACCCCTTCCAGCTTTATTTTATCCAACGATTGTCGCTTTTGTCAATTGCCAGCTTCACCAAACATTTTCTCCTGCTTTTGTTGTTTTTTCCAGAACGAATCTTCGCAAAGATCCTTTGCCGTGCCCGGGGCAAAAACCGGAAAATATTTCCGGCGTTTACACAATTCTACCACGATTTGGTGCTAAACTTAAGGCAATGGGAACCGCCGGGTGCCGTTCCTGAACAAGGAAAAGGAGTTTGCCCCATGCAGCACGGTTCCCTGCGCGCTCCGGTGCGCGTTTTCATGGCAGCAGTTCTGCTGTGTCTAAGCTTTCTGGCCGCGCCAAAGGCTGCGGCGGCACAATTGCAGAATGTGAACGGCATCACGCTGCTGTCCTTCGACAGCCAGCAGATCGTCTCCATCGGCAACCAGACCTCAGGCCGGTGCAGCTGGTACGCCCTGCGCTACGCCCGCACCATTCTGGATGGCAAGCCCTGCTCAGGCAGCGGGATGTGGTCGAACGGCGCGGTATGGTCTGCCGCCGGGTACTACGCTTACAGCGGCTCCCTTTCCGACTGCCTTTCCCGCCTGTATGAAGAGCTGCAGGCCGGGCGGCCCGTCATCGTACATCTGAAAAACACCGCTGTCAGCGGCGTGTCCAAGCACACCAACCGCGTGACAAGCTATGAATACCATCTCTCCGGCTCCGGCTGGAAAGAGGTCAATTACCCCCACATCGCCACCAGCAGCACCTACGGACACTGGGTGTGCGTGGTGGGCGTCTCCCCCACGGCAGACCCCGAAAACCTGCGGGAGAGCGATTTCTACGCGCTGGACCCCGCGCGGGTCAGCGTGAACGGCACACTGGCCGTAACAAAGCTTTTGGATGGCACCATCTGGACTGATAACTCTCCCTTAAAAGTCGCAGCCTGACGCTCCCTTACAAAACACAACAGCCCCCGGAACATGCAGGGTTCCGGGGGCTTCGTGTTTTATATCGGGGGTTACAGCTCCTGATAGGCGCTCATCATGGCGGGGATGAACTGCTTTTTGCGGCTGACCACGCCGGGCAGCGTCCAGCTGCCGTCGGCGGCGGGCCGGCTCTCAAAGCCGTTGCTCAACACCTCGGCGGCGTAGCGGCCGGTGCAGATGACCACGCTCTCCTCCTTGGGCACATCGGTCAGCAGCATGTAGAGGTCCTCCACGTTCTGCTTGTTGCGGGCCTCCTCCAGATAGGGCTGGAGCAGCGCCTGGGCGGCCTGCAGGTTTTTGCGGGTCATGTAGCTGCCCTGCGCCACGCCAAAGCGGATATCGCCGCACATGAACACCTTGAAGTCCTGCAAAAAGACCTCTTCGGGGGTCTTGCCGTCCAGTTTTTCACCGGCCTCGAACATTTCGGTGGAAAACTCTTCAATGTCCACGCCTGCGATCTTGGCCAGACGCTTGGCGGCGTTTTCATCCACGGGGGTGCAGGTGGGGCTGCGGAAGGCCAGCGTATCCGAAAGGATGGCCGCCAGCAGCAGGCCCGCGATCTGGGGCGGGATGTCCACACCGTTTTCATCGTACATCTGGGTGATGATGGTGGCGGTGCAGCCCACGGGCTGGTTGCGGAAGTAGACCGGGCCGCTGGTCTCCAGACTGCCGATGCGGTGGTGGTCGATGATCTCCAGGATCTCGGCCTGATCAAAGCCCTCCACGGCCTGGGTGGCCTCGTTGTGGTCCACCAGAATGATGCGCCGCTTGCGCAGGGCAATGACGTTGCGGCGGCTGACCATGCCGCAGTATTTGCCTTCCTCATCGAGGATGGGGAAATAGCGGTGGCGCACCTTTGCCATCACCCGCAGCACATCGGCAACAGGTGTGACGAGGGTGAATTTGAGGATGTTGTCCCGGGTCATATAATAGGAGATGGGGGCGCACTGGCTGATGAGCTTGCCCGCCGCATAGGTATCCTCGGGGGTGGTCATAATGGCAACGCCGGTCTCATCGGCAATGCGCTGGATGGTGCGGCCCACCTTGGCCCCATTGCAGATGATGAGCAGGGAGGCTTCCTTTTCAATGGCGCAGAGCTGGCTTTCGTACCGGTTGCTCAGAATGACGATATCCCCCTTTTCCACGCTGCTTTCCAGCATCTCGGGGGTGGCGGTGCCGATCTTGATGTGGCCGGTGGTGCAGACCGCGTCGGCATTGCCCACCACCATGGTGCCGTTCAGCGTTTCAAGGATGTTCTTATAAGAGGTACGGCTCTTGGCCAGCACTGCGGTATCGAACACATCCATGTTGGCGGTGGCAAGATCCTTCACGGTGATGATGCCCTCCAGCTCGTTGTCCGCGCTGGTGATGGACAGGGTGTCGATCTGCTGGTCGCGCATGATCTTCCACGCGCGGCGCAGGCTGGTGGAGCCCGGGATGCCCGGCATCTCGCGGTAATCCACGTCCCGGATCTTGGGGTTCACGTCGGTGCACATCCGGGGCGGCGTGACACCGAATTTTTTCAGGACGAACTCGGTCTCCTGATTCATTTTACCGGCACGGCGCGGCTCGCAGACCAGCGTGCTGGTGCGGTTTTTGAGCTCCGCATAGGCAATGGCGGAGCAGATGGAATCGGTATCGGGGTTGCGGTGCCCGATGACCACGACCTTGTGTGCTTCTTTTGGCATAGGTTGTTCCCCTCTCTGGGTCAGATTCATTTACCTTCCGATCGGCCCCATGCCCCAAAACACCGGGCACGGCTGCCAGCTACATTTTAACACATCCGGCACCGGGGGTAAAGGCGGCAGACATCTTTTTCTTGACAGCGTCTCAAAAATCGTCTATCCTTACCCTGAAATTTTTTCTCTTTGGAGGTTCCCCCATGAAAAAGCAGTTCCGCGCCCTTTCCCTCTGCCTGACACTGGCTCTGTGCGTGTTCGGCAGCACCGCCGCACTGGCCGAGGCTCCCGCCGCCACGCCCGCCCCCCAGGACCAACGAGTCATCACCGATGTAAGCCCCCTTGAGGATCAGATCCGCAACATCGTCGGTTTCACCACCAGCACCGGCGGCCCCTACGATTTTGAGCAGGCCGACCATAGATCTGCCGTGCAGGCCTACGGTGCAAAACCCGCCGAGAGTGCCGTGGCCCTGCTGCGCATCTACGCCCGGGCCGAGGACCGGGGCGATGCCTCCATCAATTCCAGCGGCCACTCCTTCCTCTCGGTGCGGAACGTCTCTGACCACGACATCGAGGTGGGCGGCCTGCGGATCGCGCCCAACACCGAGATGACCTTCAGCCCCCGCGGCAACCGCTGGGAGCACACCGGCATCTGGTACAATCTGGAGGGCTACTACAAGCGCTATCTGGCCGATTCCTACTACCAGAACATCTACGCTGTCCAGACCTCGCTGGATCAGGGCCAGCTGGACGTGGTCAACCGCAACCTTGCCAAATCTGACCACTGGTCGGCCTACTTCAACTGCGCCGCCTTTACCGAGAGCATGTGGAACGCTGTCTGCGCCGACACCCTTTCCGCCGGGCAGCCCTACACCCCGGAGAACCTGCGGAACGACATTCTGGCCAAGTACGGCGATCTGGCCGCATACAACCCCCAGATCCCCTACGACTACATTGTTTATTACGGCACCAGCCTGACCCCCAGCAAAGAGTTTGCCTGATTTTTTGATTTGTTGGATACAACATCTTGATTTTCACGTCATTCCGCGCTATCATGGGTGTGTTTGAATCCACGCGCCAAGGGAGGACACCATGACAGACGCATCGACCACATCAAGACCGCTGTTCAACCGTCAACAGCTCATCTCACTTTTCCTGCCGCTGGTGGCAGAGCAGGCCCTCAGCATCTCCATCGGTCTGGCGGACACCCTGATGGTCTCCTCGGTGGGCGAAGCCGCCGTTTCGGGCGTGAGCCTGGTGGACTCCTTCAATGTGCTGATGATCCAGCTGCTCAGCGCACTGGCCACCGGCGGCGCGGTGGTCGCCAGCCAGTACATCGGCCACCGGGAGCCCAAACGGGCCAAGGCCAGCGCCGCCCAGATCATGTTCATTATGATCTCGCTCAGCGTGGTCACCGCCGTCATCGTGGCGGTGGGACGGCACGCCATCCTGCGGGGCATCTTCGGCTCCATTGACGCGGATGTGATGCGCTACGCCGAGACCTATTTTCTGCTCTCGGCCCTGAGCTATCCCTTTATCGGCGTGTACAACGCCGGTGCGGCTCTGTTCCGCGCCCAGGGCAACAGCAAGATCAGTATGCTTTCCAGCCTGGTGATGAACGTGGTGAACATTGGCGGCAACGCCATCCTGATCTACAGGTTTGGCATGGGCGTGATGGGTGCGGCCACCGCCAGCCTCGTGAGCCGGATGATCGCCTGCTTCACCGTGATGTTCCTGCTGCAGAAGCCGGAATGTGCGCTGCGCATCGACCACCTCACCGACCTGAAGCCAGATCTCGACCTCATCAAGCGCATCCTGAAAGTCGGCATTCCCGCCGGCATCGAGAACGGCATGTTCCAGATCGGCAAGCTGTCGGTCTCCAGCCTGACCAGCACGCTGGGCACCGCCGCCATTGCGGCAAACGCCGTGGCGGGCAACATCTCCAGCTTCCTGAATGTGCCCGCCTCCGCCGTGGGCATCGGCGCGCTGACCGTTGTGGGCCAGTGCCTGGGTGCCGGGGAAAAGGCGCAGGCCAAGCGCTATTCCCGCCTGCTGCTCCTGACCGCCTACGCCGGCGACTGGGTGATGAACCTTTCCGGCCTGTTCTTCCTGAACAAGCTGGCGCTCTCCTGGTTCAACCTCTCGCCGGAGGCCTACGGCATGGCACTGGAACTGATGGTCTGGTTCAACGTTGTGTCGCTGATCCTGTGGCCCTCCAGCTTCACCCTGCCCAACATCCTGCGCGCCGCCGGAGATGCCGCCTTTACCATGACGGTCAGCGTCATCTCCATGTGGGTGTTCCGGGTGGCCTTCTGCTACCTGATGGTGCTCAGGTTCCACTGCGGCCTGCTGTTCATCTGGCTGGGCATGTTCCTGGATTGGGCCATGCGCTCGCTGTTCTTCTGCGTCCGCTTTGTCCGCGGCAAGTGGATGGAACAAAAGGTGATCTGAGTTTCCGTATATCCGGCCCTCTCCGCCATTGCAGTTTTGGCGGGGAGGGCCTTTTTTGTGCAGGAAACCCGCATCCTGTCTCGTATCAATAGGCAGAAGCTTCTCTCCCCCCGCATCCGCTTCCCCAAAGCATACCAAATTCCGCGCGGATGTGTTCACGATTTTGTCAGCTTTTTGTCTTGTTTTCTTCGTCTTTGCGCGGTATAATCATACGCTGCAAAGAACTTTAGGCGGGGCTGCGGCCCCCATTCCAGAAAAGGAAGTGTGTTCCATGCGCAACTGGTTTTCCCGCCATCCCGTTTCGTTCATGGCGTTTTATCTCCTGTTTTACCTTTCGGCGTTCCATTGGCTCGAAGTCCATATTGCCGTGCCCGATGTTCTGGTGCACTGCCATCTGGATGACCTGATTCCCTTTTGCAAATATGCCATCGTGCCCTACTTTGCGTGGTTTTTGTGGATTCCGTTTACCCTGTTCTACCTGCTGTGGAAAGCGCCCCGGGCCGACTTCTGGCGGCTCTGCCTGCCCCTGTTTGCGGGCATGACCATTGCGCTGGCCTGCTATGTCATCCTGCCCACCGGGCTGGACCTGCGGCCCTACCGGGTGTACGGCAGCGATATCTTTGCTCAGGCCGTGCGGATGCTCTATGCCACCGACACACCCCTCAATGTCTGCCCCTCCATCCATGTGTTCAACTCCGTCACCCTGATGATGGCCTACTACCGCAGCCGCATCTTTGAAACGCCCGGCCGCCGCTGGATGCGGCCCGCCTCCGCCGTGCTCTGCGTCTCCATCATTGCGTCCACGGTCCTGCTCAAGCAGCACAGCTGCATTGATGTATTGCTGGGCATCCTGCTGGCCATGGCGCTGGATACGGCCATGACCGCACTGGAACGCAGCGACGCAAGAGCCTTGCAGCGGCTGTGAATCCACATAGAAAAAACGCCTCTGTCGGCCGACAGAGGCGTTTTTGCATTTTGGGGTATTACGGAGCCGGAGCAGTAAACTCTTTCAGGTGCGCTGTATCCAGCTCTTCGGCATCTTTGGCCGCTGATGTATAGGAAATTTTCAGATATTTCAGGGCCGTATCGTTTGCCAGCAGTTTTTTGCAGGTTTCCGTATCAAACGTGATGTTGTTGGTCAGATCCAGCCAGATCAGCTGCGGCATCTGGGTCAGGGGAGTATAATCCATGTCCTTGTAGGCTTCCTGTGCACCCTGAGAGAGAGACATACTCAGATACTGCACACTGCTCTCCGCCAGCGGGGCAAAGCTGTCGATCTCCGGCCCTTGGCACAGCTGCAGAAAGCTCAGATTTTCCATCTGCTTCAGCGGTTCCAGCGAACCGATCCGGGTCACGTCCAGTCTCAGGACCCGCAAGTCAGCTCCGGCCAGCTGGGTCAGATCGACCTCACTGCCGGTGATCCACAGCATCTTCAGCGACTTCATCTGCGCCAGCGCCGAAAGGTCGGAGACATTGGAATCCGCCCGGATCCCGTCACTGCCATATTCCAGCTTTACCACAGAATCCAGCTTTGCAAAGGTCGGGAATGCGCTGCTCTCCACACTGGGCACACTCAAAAGCATCAGATTTTTGCATTCTTCCAGACCTGTCAGATCTGTAATGGGTGGGGCTCCCCTTCTATTATTGACCGACAATACCTGCAAGCTGTCAAAATGCCGCAGATCTGCCAGAGAGGTCACCGGATCATACGTTCCCTCTACGCTGACTGCGCAGGCTGCCAGCTGCTCATTGCTGTTGACGTTTCTTCCAATGTCCACCCCATCCGGTGCATCTTTGACGATGAGATCCCCTACGCCGGTTCCGGAATTTATCGAGACTCGCTGATAATCCCAGACATCGCTGTGATAGATATCCCCCTTCGGGCGGTCAAGCCATTTCCGGACGTGCTTTTCCATCACAGGGTCCTGCCACTCAATGACATAGTCTTCCCCATGCTCGGCATGGCTGGCCGGAACCGTAAGTGTCGTCTGCTGAACAAAAACATCCTGCATTTCCGAACGGAAAGGCCCCGGTCTCAGATTCAAAGAGCTTGCACATGCGCTGAGCAAAAGCATTGCACAGATCAACAAACTCGACGCTTTTAACATTTTACGCATAACAGGCTCCTTTCTGTTTTAGTCTATTTGCGTAACACTCTCGCTCTCATTATCATTCTTTTTACGAGATGTCTGATTGGGAACTTGAGACATCACTTCATTACTCGAATAGTCGCCATTTTCGCATACCACATATACCCATAAAGTTGTGTAATAATATGTGTATTCCGTCCATGTTCTTTCAATATTAAGTACGCCACCGCATTTCGGACACTCAGGGAAAAAAAGCGGCTGCACTCCTTCATCTTCTGGCTCAGCAGCAAATGCGCCAAGCGGCATCGCACACACAAGTGTCAATACCACCAATAGACCAGCTAACATCTTTTTCATTTTACTTCCTCCAATCTATACTGTGATTTTAACTATCTATATTCTACCATACACGATTTATTTTGTAAACAATAAACCACAACCTCTGCTCAAGCACAGCAAAGATTGTGGTTTTCTTTAAAACAGACCTTCCGGCAGGCAGATATCCTGCTTAGGCACTTTGTCCCAGGAAAAGTCTGCAATAAGGCTTTCCGGGGTGCGGGGAGCCGGTTCAGGTTGGAGACCATAGGCAAAGGCAAGCCTGCCCACGATCTCTTCCGCCGTATACTTTGCCCGCAGATTTTCCAGACTCTGGTCACCGTCCCGTTTGGAAAGGCGGCGGCCATCGGGAGCCAGCAGGAGCGGGCAATGGGCAAACTTTGGGGCGGGCAGGCCCAGCAGACGGTAAAGATAAAGCTGCCGCGCGGTGGAAGAGAGCAGGTCCGCGCCCCGCACCACCTCCGTCACGCCCATGCGGGCATCGTCCACCACCACAGCCAGCTGGTAGGCAAACACGCCATCGGCGCGGCGGAGGTAAAAATCCCCGCAGTCGCGGAGCAGGTTCTCGGTGTGGGGACCCATACAGCCATCGGTGAAGGTGATGTCCTCATCGGGCACCATGAGACGGTAGGCCGGGGCTTTCTTTTTGCGCTTTTCGGCGATCTGCTCCGTCGTCAGCCCCCGGCAGGTGCCGGGATAGATCACATTGCCGTCGGAGGTGTGGGGCGCGCTGGCGGCATGGAGCTGGGCACGGGAACAGAAGCAGGGGTACACAAGGCCCTGTGCTTCCAGTTTGTTATAGCTCTCGGTGTAGATGGCGGCGCACTCGCTCTGGTAATAGGGGCCGTTGGGGCCGCCGTGGCTGCCGCCCTCATCCCAGAAAAGGCCCAGCCATTCCAGATCCTCTTCCAGCGCATCGGCGTATTTCCGGGGGCAGCGCTCGGCATCCAGATCCTCAATGCGCAGAACGATGCGCCCGCCCTGACTTCTGGCACTGAGCCAGGCCAGCAGGCTGCAGGCCAGATTGCCCAGATGGAGCCGACCGCTGGGGCTGGGGGCAAAGCGCCCGGTCACAGCGCTCACAGGCCCAGCTTCCACTCGCCGTCCACAGGCTGGGAGATGGGCGTGTTATAGAACTCGGCCACAGCCTTTGCCATGTACTCGGCATCCTTGCAGCTGGCAGTCTCCATTGCGGAATGCATGGCCAGCTGTGCCAGACCGATATCCACCATGGGGATCAGGATCTGGTGGCCCAGCAGGTTGCCCAGCGTGGAGCCGCCGGGAACATCCGCGCGGTTTGCGGCGACCTGCACCGGCACACCGGCCTTTTTGCAGATCTCGGCAAAGGCAGCGCCGGTAAAGCCGCTGGTGGTGTAGGTCTGGCGGGCATTGTACTTCAGCAGCACACCGCCGCCCATGACCGCCACATTGGCGGGATCGCTCTTTTCGGGGTGGTTGGGGTGGGTGGCGTGGCCATTGTCGGCGCTCAACAGCAGGCTGTTGGTGCAGGCACGGATGCTCTGCTCCCGGGTGACCCCCAGTTTTTCCTCAATGCGGGCCAGCACGTTGGCCATCAGGGTGCCCTGTGCGCCCTGCCGGCTGGAGGAGCCCACCTCCTCGTTGTCGAACATGACCCACATATCGCCCCGGCCTTCCTCCTCGCCGCGGCCCTGCAGGAAGCCCCACAGGGTGGTGTAGGCGCATTCCAGATCATCGATGCGGCCGGACATGAAGTATTCGCCCTTCAGGCCCACGCGCTCGGCCTTTTCGCGGGTGCAGAGCACCAGGTCAGCATCCACGATGTCCTCAGCCTTGACCCCGGCTTCCTCAGCCAGAGCGTCCCGCAGGGTGGAGCCTGCCTCACCAAAGATGGGCTGCAGATCCACCTGAGGGTTGTACTTCATGCCGTTGTTCAGGTCATGGCTGAAGTGGATGCAGAGGTTGGGGATGACAGCCAGCGCCCGGTCGGGGTGGACCAGCAGGCTCCGGATGCCGTTCTCCGTGCGGACCAGAATGCGGCCCGCCACGCTCAGGGGACGGTCCAGCCAGGTGGGCATGATCATGCCGCCGTAGCCCTCGGTCTCCGCCTTGGCAAAAACCGTGTCCTTGCCGCCGTCCAGCTGCTTGATGCGCCAGGTGGGAGAATCGCTGTGGCTGGCGGTGACATGCCAGCCGGTCAGCTCACCCTTGGGCATCCGCCATGCCAGCACGGCAGAGCCGTTGCGGGTGGTGTAATATCTGCCGCCGGGCACCAGCTCCCAGGCTGCGCTCTCGGGGCAGTTCTGATAGCCGTTTTCCTCCAGGATCTTCACAGCCGCAGCCGTGGAGTGGAAGGCACTGACACCGGCGTTCAGGAAATCGAAGAGACCTTCGACGGAAAAGGTGTTATTCTGCATTTTATGTTCTCCTTTATTTTCAGGTTATCCGCTGCTAAACCTCTCCGTCATTGCTTCGCAATGCCACTTGTCCGTGTTGCGGCTCCCAACATTCACTTCGTGCAAAGTATTGCACTTGTGCCTTGTTGGCCGCTGCCCCAACAACAACTCCCTTCATCCGCCACTGGCGGCGGTTGTTGTTGCTGCCTAATAGGAGAGGCAGGGGCCTTTCTTGGCTCCCCTGTCAGGGGAGCTGTCGCCGCAGACGACTGAGAGGTTTCGCCACAATTATACCGTTTCTCTTATCAAAATGCAATCACACCGGGGCCATCTCGGCAAGCTGCTGTTCAAGCGCATGGCGGAGCTGGGCGGCGTGCAGGCCGCAGACCAGCTGGACCCGGGTGCCCTGCACCACAAGACCTTTATGGGGCAGGGAGAGTAGAGCCCCCATATCCAGCAGCGAGGCATCCCGCACCGTGAGCCGGAGGCGGGTGAAGCAGTTTCCCAGCTGGGCGATGTTCTCCGGCCCACCCAGCGCGGCGATGAACTGGCACACCTCCTGCGGGTCGGCGTACGGGGACTGGTCTGTGGAAGGGGCTGCTTCCCGGCCCGGGGTGGGCAGATCCTTTGCCTTGATGAGGACGCTGAACACGGCAAAGTAGGTCAGGATCTCCGCAAGGCCCAGCAGATAGAGCAGCGGCAGATTCTGCAGCTGCTCCCCGGCGCTCAGGTTGAACACCAGCGACCCCAGCAGGTTGGAGGTAAAGGCCCGGACATGCAGGACATGGAGCAGCACCATAAAGCCGCCCGTAATGACCGCATGGGCCACCCAGAGCAGGGGCGAAACGAAGCAGAACAGAAAATCAATGGGTTCGGTGATGGAGGCCACCGAGGCCGTAACCGCCAGCGGGATCATAGCGGCGGCGGTACGGGCACGGTTCTCCCTGCGGGCCGTGAAGATGAAGGCCGCTGCAATGCCCAGATAACCAAAGGTCTTGGTGAAGCCGGTGTACATCCAGACGATGCCGTCTGAGAGGGGCAGGCCCATGGTGTACTCGGTCATGCAGACGGCGTAAGCGCCTGTGTAGGTCACAGAACCCACAGTCAGACTGCCGCCCAGCGAGGAGAACTGGAAGGGCATATAGATGAGGTGATGCAGGCCGGTGGGGATGAGCAGCCGTTCCAGAAAGCCGTAAAGGAACACACCCGCGTTCCCTGAAGCCGCGATCCAGCCCGTGAGGGCGCTGACCGCCCGCTGCAGCGGCGGGCAGACAAAGCAGAACCCCAGCCCCAGTGCCACCGCCAGCGCCGACAGCCACAAAAACGACCACCGCAGGCCCGAATAGAGCTGGGTGATCATGCCATAAAACTGCTTTTCGCAGGTGCGGTTGAAAAGCCACGCCGCCGCAAAGCCCAGCACGATGCCGCTTGCCACGCCGGTGTCCACCACCTGAATGCCCAGAATGGTGGTCTGGCCCGTGCCCGCAAGGCCGGTCATCCCGTTGGGCTGGGCAAGCAGTCCCAGCGCTTCCAGCGCGGTGTGGTTGGCTGTGAGGAACACCAGATAGGCCATCAGCGCCAGCAGGGCGGCTTCCTGCTTTTCGGTTTTGGCGCGCACGGCAGCCACCCCCACGCAGAGAATGACGCTGAGGTTGTTGATGAGCACCATCATCCCGTTATAGAGCAGCTGCCCCACCAGCTGCAGCGGAGCCCACTGCAGCACCGGCAGCGCCTGACACAAGGGCTTGCTGGTGAGCAGCGCCCCCAGCACCAGCAGCAGGCCCGCCGCCGAAAGATAAGACAGCGGCGACAGCAGCGACTGTGAAAAGCGTTCCAGCCGCCGCAGAAATTTCTGCATCCGTTTCTCCCCCTTTTTCCGGTTCTTCACTCATTTCTCCCAGTTTGACCATGGCCGGATTATACGCGCCAGCGCAAAAAATGTCAATCCCGCCCGACTGAGAAAAAAAGGACAAAAGTTTGTATAGTTTGCACAGCCGGGGTGAAAAATCGTCCTGTGCACGCCGATTGACAACAGCCCGGCAGAACAGTATACTAGAAATGTACCAGAGCAGTTTCTCCGGCAGATGGGCCGGAACACGATAAAAGGAGGCTTTCCTATGATTCGCAAGCGTATTCTTTCCCTGCTGGTCTGCGCCGCCCTGCTGTGCGGCGTGCTGGCGGGCTGCAGCACCTCTTCCGGCAGCACTGCCGCTTCCAGCTCTTCCGCTTCTGCAAGCGAGAGCATCCCCTCTTCCACCGTAACCGCCGACACTGGCAAGGTTGGCCCGCTGGACGCAGGCGAGAATTCCCTGTTCTCCCTCTCTGACCCGGACGATGCCTTTGCCCCCTGCCTCGGCTGGGGCCCCGGCGTGTCCGGCTGCTCGCTGAAATCCGTCATCGCGGCGGCTTCCCTGCTGAAATGGGCCGATGGCTGCAGCATGAGCATCCAGCCGGTCAGCGACATCAAAGATGCCTATACCCAGTGGTTCGACAGCCTGAGCGCCGATGACCAGCAGAGCTTTGCCGATGCCTGGCCGCTCATCAAGGCCGATGCCGAGACCCTGCTGACCGACAAGGACAGCATGACCGGCCGCATTGAGGATGCCGGTCTGGATGCCAAAGAGCTGCCCGGCTGTTCCGAGGAAAACTGGAAAGCCCTGGCCGATGTCATTGACGTACTGGTCCCGGCTTCCAGCGAGTATTGATCGTTCCGTCTGCCCCTGAATGCAGGAGACATAAAAATAAGCCCGACGTTGTCGGGCTTATTTTTATGTTCAGATCTTCTTCAGAGTGTACTGGCGGGTGCCCATGCCGATCTTTTCGGCCTGCTCCAGCGTTGCCTTCCACTCGACATTGGGGTTGGAATCCTTGAAGTTGTCGTGGTGGCAGTTCCAGCCGGGCTTTGCAAGGTTCTGGCCCAGCTGACTGTTGGGCAGGGGCTGTGCGTTCAGGCAGGCATCGGCACAGGCCTGATCCAGCGCCACGGGGTCAAAGGAGGCGAACATGCCGATATCCGGCAGGATGGGGGCATCGTTCTCGCCGTGGCAGTCACAGTTGGGGCTGATATCCTGCACCAGGCTGATGTGGAAGCAGGGGCGGTCTGCACAGACGGCGGCGGCGTACTCTGCCATCTTGTGGTCCAGCTCCTCGTTGGCGCTGCTGTCGATGGAATAGATGGCATCGAAGTTGCAGGCACCGATGCAGCGGCCGCATCCCTTGCACTTTTCGTAATCAATGACCGCCTTGTTGTTCTCGTTGTAGCGGATGGCGTCGGAGCCGCACTCCTTGGCGCAGCGGTGGCAGCCGCGGCAGAGCTCCTCCTGCACGGCAGGCTTACCGGAGGAGTGCTGCTCCATCTTGCCCGCACGGGAACCGCAGCCCATGCCGATGTTCTTGATGGCTCCGCCGAAGCCGGTCGCTTCGTGGCCCTTGAAGTGGGTCAGGCTGATGAAAATGTCGGCATCCATAATGGCGCGGCCGATCTTGGCGGTCTTGCAGTATTCGCCGTTGGGCACGGGCACCTCAAGCTCATCGGTACCGCGCAGGCCATCGCCAATGATGATCTGGCAGCCGGTGGTCATGGGCCAGAAGCCGTTTTCCTGCGCGCAGCTCAGGTGCTCCAGCGCGTTCTTACGGCTGCCCGGGTACAGCGTGTTGCAGTCGGTCAGGAAGGGCTGGCCCCCCTGCTCCTTGCACAGGTCTGCCACTACCTTGGCGTAGTTCGGGCGCAGGAAAGCCAGGTTGCCCAGCTCGCCAAAGTGCATCTTGATGGCCACGAACTTGCCGTCCATATCAATGCTCTTGATGCCCGCCGCAATGCACAGGCGGCGCAGCTTTTCGGTCAGGCTGGTGCCCACAGGACACCGGAAGTCGGTGTAATATACAGTCGATGCTTCCATAGGGATCTCCTCCATTTTTGACAATTTCAGGCGCGGCACTCTCCCGCCGCCGGGTTCTCTCTTTATGGCTCCAGTATAGCACAAGGCCGGGGCCGGTGCAATTGCCCCAGGGCGCAAAAAAGCCGCCCGTGCGGGCGGCTGGGGTGTTTGGGGAGCGATTTACGCAATGGCGGTGATGGCGGCCACGGCCAGGACGATCAGGCCCAGCACGATGCGGTAGAGGCCGAAGAACTTGAAGTTATGGCGCTTGACGTAATCCATCAGGAAGCGGATGGCGGCAAGGCTGACCACAAAGGCGACCACGCAGCCCACAACGAGGACAGCGATCTCGGTGCCGGTCATCGCAGCGCCGGAGAGGACGAACTTGACCACCTTGAGCAGGGACGCGCCCGCCATAACGGGGATGGCGAGGAAGAAGGTGAACTCGGCCACGCAGGCACGGGACAGACCCAGCAGCAGGCCGCCCACGATGGTGGCACCGGAGCGGGAGGTGCCGGGGATGATGGCCAGCATCTGCCACACGCCAACGATGAAGGCTTCGCGGTAGGTGATCTGTTCCAGCCGGGTGACATGCGGGGCGGTACGGCGGTTCTCCACAAGGATGAAGAGGACACCGTACAGGATCAGCATGGCGGCGACCGTGATGTAATTGTAGAAGCGGGCCTCAAACCAGTCGTCCAGCGGGCTGATGATGAGCACCGGGATGGTGGCGGCCACTACCTTGAACCAGAGCTGCCAGACGGCAGGTTTGGAGCAGACACGGCCATGGCGCAGGCCGAAGGGCCAGAGCTTATTCCAGAACAGCACCACCACGGCCAGAATGGCACCCAGCTGGATGACCACGCGGAACATGGACATGAATTCCTCGCTGGCGTTGAACTTGACCACCTGCTCCACCAGGATCATGTGACCGGTGGACGAGATGGGCAGCCACTCGGTAATGCCCTCCACAATGCCCATCAGGATGGCTTTCAGTATTTCAAGAAACATGGGTTCTCCTCCCTGCAAAGCGGCACAGGCGCTCTGCACACATTCAGATTGGGTTCGCTTTCCAGTATATCATATTCTGAGAGCCTGCGCACGAAAAATCACAAATTTTATACAGGAGCACTGTCTGCTTTTTCTGTATTTATCTGCCGCCGGAAATATGCTATACTGGACACAACGCTTTTCCCTGTGTTTCCTTCTGACACGGACTGCCGGGCCAGATAAAAACAGATTTTGAACAATGAGGTGACATCCATGAATATTCTGGTGATCGGCTGCGACCAGGTGGGCGCGGCACTGGTGCGGGATCTGGAACGCATCGGCCATGATATTTCCCTGATCGAAAAGGACCCCGAGCAGCTCAAGCGGCTGGACAGCTTTGACGATTACTCCTTTGGCGGCACAGCCCTTGTGGGCGACCCCACCGACCCCGACATCCTCAAGCAGGGCGGCGTGGAGAACTGCGACGCTGTGGCCGCCGTGAGCGAGGATGACTCCGTGAACCTGATGGCTGCACAGATCGCCAAGAACATCTTCCGGCGCGAAAAGGTCATCTGCCGCGTCTCCGACCCGCATTTGCAGGTGCTCTACCACAAGACCTACGAGCTGGACACGATCTGCCCCACCATCCTGACAGAACAGGCAGTGTTCCGTGCGCTGGCGAAGTGAGGAGTAAAACCTCTCCTGCAATACGAAGCATTGACGGAGAGGTTTTATCCCAAATTAGTTTTACCCAAAGTAATACGAGGTATCAATATGAAAGTTTGTATTGCAGGCGGCGGGCGTGTTGGGCGGTATCTGGCCCAGAGCCTGCTGACGAACCACCATTCGGTGGTCATCATTGAACCCATCGAGGCCCAGTGCCGGATGCTGGCAGATTCGCTGGACATCCCCGTGATCTGCGGCGATTCCATCAGCGTGGACACCTTGCGCACCGCCGATGTTGGCAGCTGCAACGCCTTTGTGGCCGTGACCGGCTCGGACGAGGACAACCTCGTGGCCTGCCAGATCGCCAAGCGGGAGTTCGGCGTGGACCGCACCGTGGCCCGGGCCTCCAACCCCAAGAACCGGGAGCTGCTGCACACCTTAGGCGTGGACACCGTGGTCTGCGGCACCGACAACCTGAGCCACATTCTGGAGCGGGAGATCGAGACGGATACCATCCGCCAGCTGCTCAGCCTGGGCGGCGGCACAGCCAGCCTGAACGAGATCCTGCTGCCCGAGAACTTCAAGTTTGCGGGCAAGGCCATCATGGATGTGCCCATTCCCGGTGATGCCATTCTGGTCAGCATCACCCGCGACACCGAGTTCATCATCCCCCACGGCAACACCGTTCTGCTGCCCTGGGACCGCATCCTGGTGCTGACGCAGGACGATACCCTGCACCTGCTGACCGATGCCTGGGAGCTGAACAGCAAGTGACGGAGCGGGAGCTGCGCCGCACGGCGCTCATCATCCCGCCCCGGGGCCGGGCTGTGCTCTGCTGCTGGGCCGCCATCCCGGGCCTGTTGGCGGCTCCCTTTGTGTTCTGGCAGAGCCTGCCCGCCGGGGTGGTGTTCTGCCTGCTCTGGGCCGCACTGGTGGCGGTGGTGTACCAGCGCGTCTGCAGCTATGCCGCCGCGCTGGGCGCGGAGACCCTGACGGTGTACTCCGGCATCGTCTTCCCGCTGCGGCGGGCGGTCCGCCGCAGGGCCGTAACAGGGCTGTTCCGGCTGCGCACACCGCTGCTCCGGCTGGCAGGGGTATCGGTGGTCGTCATCACGGCACCGGGCACGCGGCTTATTTTACCGGCGGTCCCGGCAGAGCAGGCCGCTGCCCTCACCCATGTCCTTGCGGAGGAGATCCGATGAACGAACGCCGCCTGCACCCCTTTACCGTCCTGCGGTTTCTGCGCAAGACGCTGGTGGTCTATCTGCTGCCGCTGGTTCAGGTGCTGTTTGAGCGGAACTGGACAGCCCTGCACACGGCTCTGCGGCAGGATGCGCTGCTGTTCCTTCTGCTCTGCGCCGTGAGCTGGGGCATCCTGCGTGTGAGCAGCTGGAGCCTGGACGACACCGGAGTCTTTCATCTGCACTGGCGGCTGGGCATCCGGCTGGATCGTGCCCTGCGGGGCGAGATGCTGGCTGCATTGACCATCGACCGGCCCCTGCTCTACCGGATGGCCGGGGCAAGCCGCCTGACCCTTTACCCAGTGGGCGCGGCGCAAAAGCAAACCCTTTCGGTCTGCCTGCCCAAAGCCGATGCCGAGGCGGTGGCAGACCAGCTGATGCCTCTGGTAAAGCCTACTCTGCACCGGCCCGCCGGAGGGGAGCGGGCGGCGCTGGGTTTTCTGGGGGCCAACGGCCTCTCCACGCTGGCCCTGTTTGTGCTGGCCGTGCGCCAGACCCGGGATGTTCCGGACTGGAACCCTGCCGTTTTTGCCCAGATCCAGGTGAGCTTTCTGGCCCGATTCGCGGCGCAGTGGCTCCCTGCAGGCGCGGCGTGGCTGCTGGCGGCTGCTGGCTTTCTGCTGGGGGCCAGCCTGATGCGCAGCTTTGCCCAGACCGTGCACTACACTGTCTGGCACACGGCCGACCAGATCGGCAGCCGGGGCGGCTGGCTGGAGCACTTCGAGCGCCGGGTGCGGACAAGCGAGATCAGCTTTGCAGATGTCCGCATCTCCCCCGCTGCACGGCTGATGAAACGCTGGCCGGTCTTTGTAACGGCGGGCGGCTGCTCCCCCGAGCTGCCGCTGTTCGTCTACCGCAGCGGCGAGGAAGCATTGTTCCGGGAGCTGCTGCCGGAGTTCCGGATGCCGCCCGACCTGCTGGCCCGCACCGAGCAGCGCAGTCTCATCTTTTTTGCACCGGCAGGCATTCCCTTTGCCCTCTGCCTGCTGCTGACGCTGGTCTCGGCCACAGTGCTGCCCCAGCTGACCGTGACCCTGCTCATCCCCACGTTCTTCTTTGGGGCGCTGCTGGCCGGGGCTGCTGCAGGCTACCGGCGGGAGGGCCTCTGGCTGCGGGAGGGCCGCATGACCCTGCGGCGCCAGCAGGGGCTCTATCTCCATTGCATCTGTGTGTTTCACCCGGATGTCTGCCTGACCGCAGCACAAAGCCCCTGGGCTGCCAGCGTTGGCCGCACCAACCTGACCCTGACCTTTCCCGGCTGGGTAAAGCTCAAGGTGCGAAGCGTGCCGCTGCGGGATGCGGAGAAATTTTTCAGATTTATGGAAACGAATTAAACCTCTCAGCCGCCGATCGGCGACAGCTCCCCCAATAAGGGGAGCCCTTGGCATAAAGATAACGTTATTGTTTTTAGGGGAAGTAAAATTGTTATGATTCATACAGTATTATTTGATTTGGACGGCACTTTGCTGAACACCATCGACGACCTGGCTGATGCAGGCAACTGGGTGTGTGCACAGCATGGGTGGCCGGAGTTTACGGTGGAGCAGTTCAAGCACATGGTGGGCAACGGCATCCCGAAGCTCGTGGAGCGGTTTTCGCCCGCCGATGCCCGCACACCGGAGCAGCTGGCCGCTACGCTGGCTGAGTTTACCGCCCGGTACGATGCCCACAAGGAGGACAAGACCGCGCCTTACCCGGGCATTGCTGCCCTCATTGACGCGCTGAACGCCGCAGGCGTGCAGTGCGCGGTGTTCTCCAACAAGGCTGACCCGCTGTGCGGCAAGATCATCGAGCATTATTTCGGGGCAGGTCGGTTTGTTCTGGTGCGGGGCAGCCGCCCGGGCGTGCCCACCAAGCCCGACCCCACCGGTGTTTACAGCCTGATGCAGGACCTGCACGCAGACCCTGCCAGCACCCTGTTTGTGGGCGACAGCGATGTAGATATCCTGACCGGGCACAATGCCGGTCTGCCTGCCATGGGGGCGCTGTGGGGCTTCCGGGGCCGCGCAGAGCTGACTGCTGCCGGAGCCGATGCGCTGGCCAGCGTGCCTGAGGATATTTTAGAATACGTTAAAACACATTAAAGGAACGACCCTCTCCGGCGCTGTGAAGCACTGACGGAGAGGGTCGATTTTTATTTGCAGACTGTTCACAGGATGTTTCTTGCATAAACTCCCCTGTTTTCCTATAATATAGTTCCTATTTAAAACAATTGAGAAACGGAGGACTTGCCCATGGCAGCTGAAAAGAAAACTTCCCCCAACGTAGAAAGCCGCCTGCGCCACAACATCCTGAAAATGCCCCAGGAGGTGTATGCCGCCAGCGGCATCGTCATCAACGGGCGGCGGCTGAAAAGCTTTGTATTCACCACCGACCTTGCCATCATCCGCAACTGCGACGCGGACGCGGTGTTCGCGGTCTATCCTTTCACGCCCCAGCAGGCCATCAGCGATGCCATCATCAAGGCATCCTACATCCCGGTGTTCTGTGGTGTGGGCGGCGGCACCACCCACGGCGTGCGCACCCTGAACCTTGCCCGCGACGTGGAGAGCCAGGGTGCCATGGGCGTGGTGCTCAATTCCCCCATCTCTGACCTGAATCTGCTGGCGGTCTCGCGGGTGGTGGACATCCCGGTCATCATCACAGTGACAAAAGAGGACACCAACATCCGGAGCCGCATTGATTCCGGGGCATCCATCCTGAATGTGGCCTGCAGCACCGACACGCCCCGGGTGGTGGCAAAGATCCGGGAGCAGTTCCCGGATGTGCCCATCATCGCCAGCGGCGGCAAGACCGGCGAGAGCATTTCCGCCACCATTGCGGCGGGTGCCAACGCCATTACCTACACGCCGCCCTCTCCGGCTGTGCTGTTCAAGGAAATGATGGAGAAATATCGGGAATGATTTACGCAAGGCGCTGCAACTTTTTTCTGTTACAGCGTCTTTTTTACGCCATGGAAGGAGATATTTCAGAAATTTTTGAATTTTTGCGAAATAATTGTTGACAAATCGCGGTCGATTGGCTATAATAATAAAGCACTGTTCAAGTGCACAAAATAAATATGGCGGTATAGCTCAGTTGGCTAGAGCATTCGGTTCATACCCGAAGTGTCACCGGTTCAAATCCAGTTACCGCTACCACTTTTACAGAGTTTCGCTAAGGTTAGGGGGACGGTCGTCTGCAGTAGTGGACGATGGAAGTCGGAGGTTTTAGCGAAGCTCTGTATTTCTAAGGCCCGTTGGTCAAGCGGTTAAGACACGGCCCTTTCACGGCTGTAACATGGGTTCGATTCCCGTACGGGTCACCAAAAAGCTTCTGATTGAAAAATCAGGAGCTTTTTTCTTTTTGTTTTTTCTACACAACAAACCCCCGCCGTCTGCATCACGCGGACGGCGGGGGTTTTCAACATTTTATGAGTGCTTTGTGGAAAAGCTCAGGCTCAGCCCTTCTTGTGGGTGGGGACCATAACTTCCAGGCCGCCCATGTAGGGCTGCAGCACCTTGGGGATGGTCACGGAGCCATCGGCCTGCAGATGGTTCTCCAGGAAGGCGATCAGCATACGCGGAGGAGCCACGCAGGTGTTGTTCAGGGTGTGGGCCAGATAGGTCTTGCCGTCCTTGCCCTTGACGCGGATGTGCAGGCGGCGTGCCTGTGCATCGCCCAGGTTGGAGCAGGAGCAGACCTCGAAGTACTTCTGCTGGCGGGGGCTCCAGGCCTCGATATCGCAGCTCTTGACCTTCAGGTCAGCCAGATCGCCGGAGCAGCAGTTCAGCTGGCGCACGGGGATCTCCATGCTGCGGAACAGCTCCACGGAGTTCTTCCAGAGCTTCTCGTACCAGTCGGCGCTCTCCTCGGGGCGGCAGACCACGATCATCTCCTGCTTCTCGAACTGGTGGATGCGGTAGATGCCGCGCTCCTCGATGCCGTGTGCGCCCTTCTCCTTGCGGAAGCAGGGGCTGTAGGAGGTCAGGGTCAGGGGCAGAGTGGCCTCGTCCAGGGTCTGGTCGATGAAGCGGCCGATCATGGTGTGCTCACTGGTACCGATCAGGTACAGATCCTCGCCCTCGATCTTGTACATCATGGCATCCATTTCGGGGAAGGACATCACGCCCTGCACCACGTTGCCGTGCATCATAAAGGGAGGAATGACATAGGTGAAGCCCTTGTCGATCATAAAGTCGCGGGCATAAGCCAGCACAGCCTCGTGCAGGCGGGCAATGTTGCCCAGCAGGTAGTAGAAGCCATTGCCGGCAACGCGGCCAGCAGCGTCCATATCGATGCCGTCAAAGCTCTCCATGATCTCGGTGTGGTACGGGATGGGGAAATCGGGCACGACCGGCTCACCGAAGCGCTGTGCTTCCACGTTGTAGGTGTCGTCCGGGCCGATGGGCACGCTGGGGTCGATCATCTGGGGGATGGTGTACATGATCTCCTGGATGCGGGCAGACAGAGCTTCCTCTTCCTTCTCCAGCTCTGCCATCTTGTCGGCATCGGCCTTGACGGCGGCGTTGTTGGCGTCGATCTGAGCCTGCAGCTGGGCCTTCTTGGCCTCATCGTCGCACTTCTTCAGCTGGCCGAACAGCGGGCCATTGGCCTTGCTCAGCTTGTTGCGGGCAGCCTTGAGGGCTTCCACTTCCTTCAGCGCTGCGCGGTACTGGGCATCCTTTTCGATGACCTCATCCACCAGCGGCAGCTTTGCGTCCTGGAACTTCTTCTTGATGTTTTCCTTGACGGCGTCCGGATTCTCACGGACAAATTTGATATCAAGCATGATTGACTCTCCTTGCTCTATTTCGTTCGCACCGGGAAATGGGACCTCTCCCGGCGCCGTTCAAAGGCGGGTGTCCGCCTTGGATCGCGGTTGTTTTATTCTTCGGTCTGGTACTGGCCCAGCAGGTTTGCAAAGGCGCGCAGCTGCTCATCGGAGTAAAAATGCACCGTCAGCTTGCCCTTGCCGCCGTGGTAGGCCACGTTCACCTCGCTGCCCAGCACCTGCTTGAGGCTCTCTTCCACTTCCACCGGCAGGGTGCCGCGGGGTTCGGGTTCTTTTGCCTCCTTCGGGGGCTTTGCCAGCTTCTTGCACAGCGCCTCGGTCTGGCGCACATTCAGCTGATTGTCCGCCACGATCTGCGCCGCCTGCTCCTGCAGCTCCGGCGTGGGCAGGCCCAGGATCACCTTGGCGTGGCCCATGTTCAGGAACCCGCTCTTGAGCAGCTCCAGTACGTTTTCCGGCAGGTTCAGCAGGCGCAGGCTGTTGGCCAGCGCGCTGCGGCTCTTGCCCAGCTTGCGGGCGGCCTGCTCCTGGGTCAGGTCACAGCGCAGCATCAGCTCCCGGATGCCGGCGGCTTCTTCCACCGGGTCCAGATCCTCACGCTGGAGATTTTCCACCAACGCCAGCTCCATGGCCTGCTCGTCGGACACATCCTTGACCACCACCGGCACTTCGGTCAGGCCGGCCATGCGGCAGGCACGCCACCGGCGCTCGCCGGCCACGATGCTGTAGCCGCCCAGTCCCTGGGGCCGCACCGCAATGGGCTGCAGCAGACCGTGCTCCGCAATGCTGGCGGCCAGCTCCCCCAGTGCCTCTTCGTCAAAGGTCTTGCGGGGCTGGTCGGGGTCCGGCTCGATCTCACGCAGGGGCAGGGTCTCGATCTTTGCGTCGGACTCAAGGCTCGGGGCGGCGTCCTCAAACAGACTTTCCAGCCCGCGGCCAAGTCCTCCTTTTCCTTTTGCCATTGTTCTTGTTGTTCCCCCTGTGTTTTAGTCTTCCAGAGCGTTTTTGACCGGTGCCGGTTCCGGAGCACTCTTGCTCCGCGCGCGGGTCTTTTTGGGCTCGTGCGGCCGGTTGTTCTTGACGAACTCAATGGCCAGATCCATGTACGCTTCACTGCCCTTGCCCTTGGGCTCGTAGAAATTGATGGGCTGCCCGTAACTGGGGGCCTCGGAGATGCGGATCGAACGGGGGATCGTGGTTTTGTACACCTTGGAGCCAAAGTACTTCTGCACCTGCTCCACCACCTGCACCGTGAGGTTGTAGCGCAGGGAGAACATCGTGAACACCACGCCTTCGATGTCCAGATAGGGGTTGTACTTTTTGCGGATGGTCTTGAGGGTGCTGATAAGCTCCGACAGACCTTCCAGCGCATAATACTCGCACTGCACCGGGATCAGCACACTGTCGCAGGCGCTCAGACCGTTCAGGGTGAGCAGGTCCAGGCTGGGCGGGCAGTCGATGAAGATGAAGTCATAGTCCTTCTGCACCCCGGCCAGCGCCTTGCGCAGGCGGCTCTCGCGGCCCGGCAGGTCGATCATTTCCAGGCTGGCACCGGCCAGACGGGTGTTGGAGCCGATCACATCGGTGCGGAACTCGGTCTTGCGGATCGCCTGTGCGGCGGTCGCCTTGCCGATAAGCACCTCGTAGGTGCCGCACTCCACACTGCGCTTGGGGATGCCGTAACCGGTGGTGGTGTTGCCCTGCGGGTCCAGATCCACGATGAGCACCTTTTTGCCCAAAGCCGACACGCAGGAGGACAGGTTGACGGCGGTGGTGGTCTTGCCGACGCCGCCTTTCTGGTTTGCGATTGCTACAATTTTTGCCACGCGCATTTCTTCCTTCCGGGAAATTTTGGTTGTTCCACATGGAACATTCGCAGTTGTGCCCGCTCGTTTCCCGTCGCGCGGACATCTTAACTAGTAGTATAGCACACTCCCTTGGCTTTTTGAACCGCTTTCAGGCGTTTTTGTGCGTATTTTTCTTCTGTTTTCCGTTTTTACAAGGCAAAAAGTTCTCTTTCAAGGCGTATTTTGCAGATTTTTTACACGTTTTTTCTGTTCCACATGGAACAGTTCACTTCTCCGCTGCCGCCGTGGGGATGCGCACCGTGTATTCGATGTAGCCATCCTTCTCTTCCCGGTGGGCCGTGGCCGGTACCCCATTGTCGGTCATCAGCCGGATGGCATGGTCGATGGTGTTCACAAAGATGCGCACATCCCGGACCATGGAGATGCGGTGCCGCCCTTTTGCGGTGCTGTTGAGCAGCTGTTCGATGTACCGATCGGTCTGACGGGCGTTGAGCCGCCGCTTGGCAATGTTGATAAGCGCCTCGCTTCGGCGGTTCTCCGGCAGACGCAGCACGGCCCGCGCGTGACGCTCGGTGAGGTTGTTGTCCAGCACGAACTGGCGCTGGTCCCCCGTGAGCTGCAGCAGGCGCAGCTTGTTGGCCAGTGTGGGCTGCGCCATGCCCAGCCGCTTGGCGGCCTCGGCCTGGGTGCAGTCCCACAGCACCAGAATGTCCCGCAGGCCCTGCGCCTGCTCAAAGGGGTTCAGATCGGTGCGCTGAATATTTTCCAGCAGGCCGAGGGCCGCCGTCTGCTCATCGGCATAGCTGCACAGGATGGCCGGAATGGTGGTCATCTGGGCCAGCTTGCAGGCGCGCAGCCGCCGCTCCCCTGCCACCAGCTCGTAACCTTCGGCTGCTTTACGCACCGAGATGGGCTGCAGCAGACCGTTTTCACGGATGCTCTGGGCAAGGCCTGCCAGCTCCTGTTCCTCAAAGGTCCGGCGCGCCTGGAACGGCGACGGATGGATCTGGTCGATGGGCAGGAAATAAATTTTTCCGGCGGACTTCTTCCGTTCAAACATAACACGGCTCCTCCTTTTTGCGGCATATCCGGGTTTGTTTTCCACACTTTCCCGGGAAAATGTGGAAAAGTTGGTTCAGAGCCAGTGTACCACACAAACAAAAACCCTGCCAGAAATTTCGTTCGGCAGGGTTTTGCATATTTTGTTCGCTATTCCGTTATTTCAGCGGGCTTTTGGCGATTTTTCCGCCGTTTCTGGGGTAGGCTGTCGGAGTTTGCGAAATCTTTTGGCACAAAATCAGGGTGCGGGTGTCGCCGCCGGGCAGGTGCAGGGTGCGGGTCTCCTTATAGGCACCGCCCAGTTTTTTGATGGCCCCGCGGGCAGCGGCCAGCTCCTCTTCTCCGGAGGCGCCCTTCATGGCCAGGAAGTTTCCGCCCACCTTGACCAGCGGCAGGCAGTATTCCGCCAACATGGGCAGGGCCGCCACCGCGCGGGCTGAAGCCAGGTCAAACTGCTCCCGCCACACCTTGCGGGCGGCTTCCTCTGCGCGCTCCTTGGCAAACTCCACGCCGGTCAGGCCCAGCTGGGCACAGGCGTACTTCAAGAACTCCACCCGCTTGCCGGTGGGCTCCATGAGGGTGAGTTCCAGTTCCGGCTTGTAGATCTTGGTGACGATGCCCGGGAACCCGGCACCAGCGCCCACATCCACCATGCGGCCGGCTACTTCCGGCTGGCTGGCAAAGAGCAGGCTGTCGAGGAAATGCTTGTCCTCGATGCCCTCGGGGTCGGTGATGGCGGTCAGGTTGACCTTCTGGTTGTAGTCCACCAAAATCTGTGCAAAGGCGTCCAGCTGGTCCAGCTGGGTGCCGGTAAGGGCAATGTTCCATGTGGAACACTTGGCCTCCAGCCGCTGTTTGTCGATCATAGGTTTTGATTCCTTTCTGTTGTTCTGGATCAGGTGTGGGCCGCCAAGGCGATGCTCAGCTGTGCAACATCCGACGGCGACACGCCGGGGATGCGGCTGGCCTGGCCCAGGTTCTTGGGCCGGATGCGGGCCAGCTTCTCGCGGGCTTCCAGCGTCAGGCCGGTGAGGTCCGCGTATTCAAAATCCTCCGGGATCAGGGTCTTTTCGTGGCGGGCCACCTCCCGGATCATGCGGTCCTGCCGGGCAATGTAGCCTGCGTATTTGATCTCGGTCTCCAGCCGCTCCGCCAGCATGGGCGTGATCCCCTCCCCCCAGCCGATGACCCCGGCCACAAGGTCGTAGTGGATCTCCGGGCGGCGCAGCAATTCTTCGGCAATGCCGCCCTCGGCTGCCGGGGCCAGCCCGGCCGCCGTCATGGCGGCCTGCAGGTCGGCAGTGCGCAGGTGGGCGTCGTGCAGGCGGCGGCGCTCCGCTTCCAGAATGTTCTGGGTGTGCTGGTACTTTGCCCAGCGGTCGTCCTGCACCAGACCGTATTCCCGGCCGATGGGGGTCAGACGGGTGTCGGCGTTGTCCTGCCGCAGGGTCAGCCGGTATTCGCTGCGGCTGGTCATCATGCGGTAGGGGTCCATGACGCCCTTGGTCACCAGATCATCCACCAGGGTTCCAAGGTAGCTGGTGTGACGCGGCAGGATCAGCTGTTCTTTGCCCAGTGCATTGCGGGCGGCGTTCAGACCGGCCAGCAGGCCCTGTGCGGCAGCTTCCTCGTAGCCGGAAGTGCCATTGAACTGTCCTGCCCCATACAGGCCCCGCACCACCTTGCTTTCCAGCGTGGCTTCCAGGCTGGTGGGGTCCACACAGTCGTATTCGATGGCATAGGCCGGGCGCAGGATCTCGATGTGCTCAAAGCCCTTGATGCTGCGGTAGAAGGCATTCTGTACGTCCTCCGGCAGACTGCTGGAAGCACCCTGCAGGTACATTTCCTCGGTGTTCTCACCGCAGGGCTCCACAAAGATGGGGTGGCGGTCCTTGCCCGCAAAGCGCACCACCTTGTCCTCGATGGAGGGGCAGTAACGCGGGCCGACACCCTCGATCATGCCGCCGTACAGCGGGCTGCGCTGGATGTTGTCCAGAATGATCTTGTGGGTCTCCGGGTTCGTGTAGGCGATCCAGCATTCCACCTTGTTGTGCATGGGGGCGTCGGTCATGAAGCTGAAGGGCTGCAACTCGTTGTCCGGGTCGCCGGGCTGGCATTCCAGCTGGCTGAAGTCGATGCTGCGCCGGTGCACACGGGCGGGGGTGCCGGTCTTGAACCGCCGCAGGGGCAGACCGGCAGCCTTCAGGCTCTCGGTCAGGGCATTGGCCGCGTGCATACCGTCCGGGCCGGAGGCATACCAGGCATCGCCCACAAAGATCTTGCCGCCCAGATTGGTGCCGGTGGCCAGCACCACGCACTTTGCGGTGTACTCGCCGTTGAGCTGGGTAACGATGCCCTTCACCCGGCCGTTTTCCACCTCAAGGCCCACCACCTCGGCCTGATGGATGGCAAGGCCGGGGGTAAGCTCCAGTGCGTGCTTCATGTATTCGTGGTAGCGTTTGCGGTCGGTCTGCACCCGCAGTGCGTGCACGGCCGGGCCCTTGCCCTTGTTCAGCATCCGGCTCTGCAGGTAGGTGGCATCCGCCGCCAGACCCATCACGCCGCCAAGGGCATCTAATTCACGCACCAACGTTCCTTTTGCAGTGCCGCCGATGCTGGGGTTGCAGGGCATATTGCCGATGGCATCCAGACTCATGGTGAACACGGCGGTCCTGGCGCCCAGTGTGGCAGCGGCGTGGGCCGCTTCGATGCCGGCATGCCCGGCACCGATCACAATGACATCATACTCTCCTAAATGGTTCATATACTTTCGGGTTTCCTCTAATAATTGATTTGAAATGCCCTCCGTTTTACTCTGGGCATTTTCAGCGGAAGAATTATTTTAAATTTCGGGTTACAGGAAAGTCTGCGGACTTTCCTGTAACCCATTTTCACGGGTGGGGTCATAACGGGAAACGGCAGCAGCAGCGCTCGCTCCCCCGGGGGGAGCTGTCGCGCAGCGACTGAAGGGCTATCAATCGGCGGAGCCGGAAAAAACGGTTAAAAGATCTTCACGCCGAACAGGCGTGAATCTTCAGTTTTTTCCGGTGTAGCCCACTGCTTTGGGGTTAAAAGGGGCGTGCAGCCCCTTTTTCGTGGCTCCAGCGCATCGAAATCGCTGTAACCTTGCTGTGCTGAACGCACAGCATTTGCTGCACAAACCGGTCTGCGACTTGAAAGCCCCACTGGGGTTTTCATGCCTTGCAGGCACCGCCGCACTTTTCTTCTCTTTTGGTGTCAAAAGAGAACATTCCCGCCCTTATTTCCCCACGCAGAACCGCTCGAACACCTGTTCGATGACGGCTTCCGAAGCGTTTTCGCCGGTGAGCTCACACAGTGCGTCCAGCGCGTCATCCACGCACACCGACACGGCATCCAGCCCGAACCCGGCCTCCACGGCCTCCCGTGCACCCGCTGCGGCATCCCGCGCCCGCAGGGCCGCCGACAGCTGCCGCTGGCCGGACAGGCTGGCCGCGTGGGGGTCGATCTGGCTGGTGCCCAGCAGGCGCGCCACGGCGGCCGCAATGACCTTGCGGCTGCCCTCTTCCTGACAGCACACCGGCAGCACCATGGCAAAGTACGGGGCGATGAGCTCCGCATCAAATTGCGTGGGTTTATCTTCCTTGTTCACTAGGGCAATGGCCGGGCGGCCCGCACAGCGCCGTGCCAGCTCCAGATCCTCCCGGGTAGGCGGCTCCGAGCCATCGAACACCGCCAGGATCAGGCCAGCCTCTTCCAGTTTCTTCCAGCTGCGGCGGATGCCCTCCGCTTCAATGGCGTCCTCGGTCTCGCGCAGACCGGCGGTGTCAAAAAGGTTCAGCCGGATATCCCCCAGCTGCACCGCCTGCTCTACCACGTCGCGGGTGGTGCCTGCCACCGGGGTGACGATGGCACGGTCGAACCCGGCCAGCAGATTCAGCAAGGTGGACTTGCCCGCATTGGGGCGGCCCACGATGGCACAGTCCACGCCCTCGCGCAGGACGGTGTCCGCCTGATAGTTGCGGATCAGCCCGTCCAGCGTCTCCTGCACGCTGCCCAGAACGCTGCGCAGATGGACTTCGTCCAGCTCCGGCACATCTTCCTCCGGGAAATCCACCCAGGCTGCCAGATGGGCCTGCAGGGCGGTGAGGGCATCCTTCTGTTCCCCGATCTTGCGGGCCAGCGCACCGGACAGGGCCGCATTGGCCAGCGCTGCCCCCTGCCGCCCGTCGGCCGAGATCAGATCCATGACCGCTTCGGCCTGCGTCAGGCCCAGTTTGCCGTTCAGGAACGCACGGCGGGTGTACTCGCCGGGGGCCGCCGGCTGCGCACCGGCTGCCAGACAGGCCTCCACCAGACGGCGTGCCACCGCACTGCCGCCGTGGCAGGAAAGCTCCACCACATCCTCGCCGGTATAGCTGTGGGGCGCACGGAAAAACAGGGCCACGCCCTCGTCAAATTCCTCGCCGCCGTCCACAAAATGGCCGAACAATGCTGTGTAGCCTTTTGCCTGCGCCACCTTTTTGCCCGGGTTTGCCGGGCGGAACACCCGCTCTGCCACGGCATAGCTCTGCGCACCGGACAGGCGCACCACCGCGATGCCGCCCGCACCGGGGGCTGTGGCAATGGCTGCAATGGTCGTTTCCTGCATAGTCGGTTCCTTTCAGTGTTCCAGCTGCCGCTGGATGCGGTAATGTTCTTCCTTGGCCTGATACATCTGCTGCTCGGCCTGTCGGATCAGCGTGTCCAGATCCATGCTGCCTGCATTCTGGGTGACCACCCCGATGGCTGCCGAACAGCCTTTCTGTTCCAATGCCCGGATCAGCTCGTCCGTCGCTGCGCGCACCGCTGTTTCCGGCTCGTCCTGCACAAAGGCCACAAATTCGTCCCCGCCGGTACGGTAACAGTTGTCCCGGCCGAAACGACCCTGCAGTTCCAGCGCCACAGTCTGCAGCATCTGGTCCCCTTTTTCGTGGCCGCTGGCGTTGTTCAGCTCATGCAGGCCGTTTACGTCCACATACACACAGCTGAGGGACACCGTGCATTTTTTCGCCCAGCTGTCCCGGCTGCTCTCGTAGGCATTGCGATTCTGCATATTGGTCAGGATATCAAAGTTGGCAAACCGGCGCAGCCGGAGCTCGGACAGGAAATTCTGGTGCATGGAGACCATCATAAAGCTGGAAATGATGCTGGACATCATCCCGAACACCACACAGTCGATGATGTCAATGACCGCGATCCGCCCGGTCTTAACGTGCAGCGCCAGCCCGATGAAGATCACCGCAAAGAACAGGATGTTGCTGATATGCTGCACCGGCGGCATCACGAACAGAAGCGGTACGGCCAGCAGAAATGCGATGAAACAGACCGAAAGCTCCTCCGGCGAGGCCTTCATGATCAGCATGCCCAGCAGATACAGCTGCGCCTCGAAAGCATACATCAGCCAGTCCAGCAGCAGACCGTTATCCTCCGGAAGCATCATTTCGATCGCCAGCAGCACCAGACAGCCGACAAACGAGAGGAGATAATATCCCCGATTGGCGCGCAGCGCCCCGAGCCCGCCGAGCAGGCAGATGATGACCAGCAGAAAGATACCGGCTATGATCAGATAGGCACGCAGCTTCTTCCGGTTGTCCTTGCGGATCTCCGGCAGACAGGCCTGGTACTCTTCCGGTTCCAACCCGGCATAGAAAAGCATCTGATGTAGTTTGCCCACGCCTGTGTTCATCCCTTTCCTTCGGCCGTCTTTCCAGCGGACGACATCCCTCATTTTATTTTTTATTCTACCACGTTTCCGTCCAAAAAGATACACCCCGTGTCGGTTTTCCACCGGCTCCGGAAAGTCTGTGGAAAAAGCCGTGCCGTTTTTGCACAGACCGGAGCGCAAAAATGCCCCCTGCATCAATTGCAGGAGGCATTGCATGGTTCAGGGGTTACAGCTCGATCTTGCCAAAGCTGAAATCAGCAAAATCATCCACGCGCTCGGTGCGCTTGGGTGCCACCGGTGCGGCAATCTCGGCATCGCGGGGCGCATAGGTGCGCTCCGGCACACCGGAAGGACGGGGCCCACGGTTGCCGCCGTTGCGGCTGCCGCGGTAACCGCCGCGGTTGCCGTTGCGGTCGCCGTGCTCCGAACGGCTGCCGCCGCGATAGCCGCCATTG
>OOAT01000242.1_pt1 | contig 50991 bp, 47 predicted proteins | sample 1671441 | NCBI WGS metagenome assembly OOAT01 (sample SAMN06348157, study PRJEB24527) | human gut metagenome | biome: human gut; feature: ankylosing spondylitis patient; material: feces | host: Homo sapiens | place: China | collected 2015-10 | reverse complement strand
CTGGTCATTTTTTGCTCCAATTTTTGCCCTCAAACCACAACATCTTGTGGTCTAACATGCCTATTTTTCTTATTTTCCACAATACTGCATCAGAACTACCGTCTCCACATGGCTGGTGGCCGGGAACTGGTCCACAGCCCATGCCTTCTCCGCCCTATACCCTTTCTTCTTAAAATACGCCAGATCTCTCGCCAGCGTCTCTGGATTGCAGGACACATAGACCACGCGGTCCGGATTCAAGATCGCTACAGCATCCATAAATTCTTCTGTGCTTCCGCTTCTCGGCGGATCCATAAATACCACATCGGCATGAGCGTTCTGGGAGGCCATCTGGACCATGAATTTTCCGGCATCGTTGTTGTAGAAGCGGATGTTTTTCTCGCTGTTTGCCTTCGCGTTTGTGACGGCATCCCGGACGGCATCCCTGTTTAACTCGACGCCAATGACTTCCTTCGCGGCGGACGCTGCAACGATTCCGATGGTACCGATTCCGCAGTAGGCGTCAACAACGGTCTCTTTTCCGGTGAGTCCTGCTGCCTCGATCGCCAGGTTGTAGAGCTTCTCCGTCTGAACCGGGTTGATCTGGTAGAAGGATTTTGAGGAGATCCGGAATTTCTTGCCGCAGAGGACATCGACGATAAATCCAGGTCCGTAGAGCACATGTTCCTTTTCCCCAAGGACCATGCTGGTGTCACGTCCATTCACATTCTGCACTACGGTCGTGATCTCCGGGTGAACCTTTCGGAGCGCCTTCACGAAGTTGTTCTTCGACGGGAACACCGGGGATGCGGTGATCAGGACTACCATGATCTCCCCTGTGGCATGGGCGGTGCGCACCAGGACATGGCGCAGGAAGCCGTATCCGGTATCCTCATCGAATACCTTCATTTTGAAGGAGGGAAGAAGTTCACGGATCGTTCCGATGATCTCGTCCGCCTTTTTGTTCTCGATCAGGCATGTCTCCACCGGGAGAACCGTGTGGGTTCCCTCTTTATATACACCGGAGATGATACGACCTTTCCTGTCGCGGGCCATGACTGCATGGACCTTGTTCCGGTAATGGAACGGGTCGTCCATGCCGATGATCTCCTCGACCCTGCAGAACGGGCGGAGAAGATCGGAGACTTCTTTCTTTTTGTGCTCTAACTGCTTCTCATATGGCATGTCCAGATACTGACAGCCGCCACAGGTCTTGAAATGTGGACAGAGGGATTTTTTCCGCTCTGTTTTTGCTTCTGCCTGGACAGATGCATTTTTTCCCTGAACATGTGATGTTTTGCGGTCATCCTGGCGTTTCGCTGCGGATACAGCCTTCTTTTTATCACCAGCGTTCATGTTTTTCTCTCCTGTATGATTCCATGCTCCGCCATACTTCTTTTCTAATTTTTCATCAATGTATCCCAGCTTTTTCTCTACACTTTTATCCTGATTTCCGTAGTTTCTTTTCTCTGTACCGCTGACGAAATTCTGCGTTTCTTTTCTTCCGCTATTTCTTTCGGTCTTTCCGTTCACATCTCTTCCATTATTCCCGTTTCTGCCAGCGTTCTCTTTCTTCCAGTTCTTCTTTCCCTTATCACCGCCACTTTTAAACTTCTTTTCCCTGTATTCCATAATAAATATTTCTCCATTCTTATCTGAAACATTCCGCTTGATTCCCGGAATGCGGATGATTATAATAACACATAAAGTATAGCGTTTTTTCCCGGAATATTCCACTGAAACTTTTTATCTGGGACAATTCCGGCCGTTATACACAGTTGGGCATTTTCTGAGCTGAAAATACCGCATGATACATGCAGATTTTGCCGGCTTAGAATGCAAAGCATCAGTAAAACCAGTTGTAACTGTTCCTCACATTTTCAAGAAAGGACGCAGCATCTGGACACTCCAGACACTGCCGAAAAACAAATCATGAATAATGAATCCAATACCCCTGTTGCCGAATCCGGACGCCCGAAGGACGTCACTGGACGAATCGAGACCGAAATCCGCACCTACGATCTCCTGGACTCCTTAAATATTCCCTACATGCGCTTTGACCATGAGGCCGCATTCACCATCGACGCATGCAACGGTGCCGACGAAGTCCTTGGGATCCATATCTGCAAGAACCTCTTCCTCTGCAACGCCCAGAAGACGAAATTCTACCTTCTCCTGATGCCTGGACATAAGAAATTCAAAACGAAGGTTCTCTCCAAACAGATCGGTTCCGCGAGACTTTCCTTTGCGGATGATGACCATATGAAGGAATTTCTTGGCCTGACTCCCGGATCTGTCAGCATCATGGGACTCATGAATGACCTGGAGGACCATGTAAAGCTTCTGATCGATTCTGATGTCTTAAAGGACGAATATTTCGGCTGCCATCCGTGTATCAACACCACAAGCATGAAGCTCAAAACGTCCGATATCATAGAGAAATTTCTCCCGGCTGTTCATCACGAGCCGACGATCGTGGATCTTCCATGGGAAGAATAAAAACAGAATTTTTCCACCAACAATCGTAAGTACCAGTTTTCCCACTTGTTAAAATCACCTGTAGAATCCATTAGCAGGAATTGTTTATTAATGTATACTATAAATGAGCAAATTTGAAAAACTGCACTATTAAGTCTTTCACATGCAGACATGAAGAATATTAAACGAATCAATGTCCGTGTTACATGCACAATAAGTCATAATTTTTGTGCACTTTTCGGTATTTGCTCATTTATAGAATGTATATCTAAAAAGAAGAACAGGAACGCAGATCTCATCAAGAGACCGCGTCCCTGCTCTTCTTTTTTATCCTTTTTTCTATCCTGAAACCTTTATCCGCTCACTGCGTATTTCCGCAGAAAACGTACCATTTTCCTGACCGTCAGCATCCAAAATGTGCTAATCTGCCGCCTGCTCCCCGGAAGCTCCGGTTTTACTGCATCACACCATTCGCATCAAACGTATAGCCGACGCCATCGATCGTCATCGTCGTACCTGTCACCATAGCACCTAACTCAGACGGATCCAGATAATACCAGTATCCATCCGGATTGATCCAGCCGCTCATTCTTCCGCCGTCACGGTAGAAGTACCATTTGCCGCCCTCATTCTTCCACTCACCGGTATCCACCGCGGTTCCCTTAGTGGCTTTCGGAGCGTAATCCTTGTAAGCGAATTCCAGGCATACATTTCCGTTGATTCCATTTACATGTCCCTTATCCGTACACTGCCAGATCGTGCGGCCCTCGTATGTACCGTCCGCGCCGTATCTCGCAAGCCAGATATCATAGTGGATCTGCTTTGTGTCCATCTCGGTCGTAAATTTGCTGTAGTCGCTGTAGACGATCGGTGTGTAGCCTGCCGCAACGATCGTATCACAGAATGCGTTTACCACATCCGTGAGCTCCTGAACCGAAAGCTCCAGGATATATTTTGACTCTACATCCACAGCGATCGGGTACTTTACATTGTATCCGGATACTTTTTCTACAGCATATTTTGCAGCCGCCTTCGCTTCCTCCACAGTTTTCGTCTGAAGATAAACATATGGAGCTGCCTGAACTCCGTTGTCCAAAGCACCCTTCATATTTTTCTCATAATTCGGATCCATGGTGTAACCACCCTCATATCCGTAAGACATCATCTTAATAAAAGCGAATGATATATCATCTGCCGCAACCTTCGCCCAGTCGATATCTCCCTGCCATTTTGCAACACTGATGCCGCGTAGAAGCGCTCCCTCTATTGTTTTTCCATTATTATCCACATAAACACCATTTACCTTTTTCCATGCATTTGCAGGATCCGTTACACTGGTATCCGTGGATGCCTTATTCTGCTCATCATAACCCGGTCCGATCTCATCCGCAAACGCGGTAAAACTGCCCTGTGTGATCATTAGCGCCGCAAGGACTGCTGCCATATATCGAAATTTTTTCTGAAACATTCTGATCCCGCCTTTCTTTTCTGCCCGTGTTTTATTTCTTAAATATTTTCCATCTTCAAAACTGCACAAGAAACCGTTGTAACTATAAAGATGCTGAACGACTACAAACAGTTTTCTTTAAGTCTTCACAAGTATACTACAATTTCCCTCTTTTTTTATTAAGAACTTCTTACATTTTCGTTGTCACACCTCTAAGACTTTGTGGCAAAATTTCGTCCAGGATAAAAGCCGCCAGTTTCCTGACAGCCTTCCCTATGCCACAAAAACAAAAGAACCCTTGAAAACCAAGGGTTCCGGAGCGGAGACGGAGGGATTCGAACCCTCGTACCGGGATGAACCGATAAACGCATTTCGAGTGCGCCGCGTTACGGCCGCTTCGCTACGTCTCCAGGATGTCTGCCTCTTTAAAAAAGGCAGACTACATATTATTATACATATTTTTTCAGATTTGTATAGAGAAATTACAAAATAATTTTCACCAGCTTGCTCGTGCGTCGGTTTTCATCTCAAAATGCTTTGCAAGCTTGCCTGCATAAACATTTTTAAATGAGAACTGATATTAGGCGAACGCCAAATGCTTCTTGTTTTCATGCACATGAAAACAAGAAAATAGCAGGCATCAATCCACTAATTCCCCTCCGCAAAATAAGCATCCACTGCTCCGGCGATCCCGCTCGCGATTTTCCCCTGGTAGCCGTCATCCTGCAGCCAGGTATCCTCATCAGGATTGCTTAAAAATCCCATCTCAAACACACAGACCGGGATCTCGCACCAGTTGATATCGGAGGAACTGTCCGTCTCCTGGACACCGCGGTTTTTCGTGCCTGTGGCGCCGCAGACAGTGTCAACGATCTTCTTGGAAAGATTGTAGCTCTTGTCGTGAAGGCTGGCGTTATAGGGATTCTGGGCCGTCATACAGGTGGACAGTGCGCCGTAGACGCTGGAGTTATCCATAGAACCGGCATGAAGACGGATCAGGATATCCGCTCCGCTCTTGTTTGCCGCCACAGACCGCTCCGCGCTGCTCATATTCACATCATGGCTCGTGCGGATCATGACGACATGATAGCCGCGGTTTATAAGCTCTTTTTCCAGCTTTTTCGCCACTGTCAGCGTCACCTCGTACTCCGGGACTCCGCTGGATGTCCCCACCGCGCCTTCCGGCATCTTTGCCTTCATGGTCGTGGAGGACGGGCCGATAGGCTCTTTTGAGGTGTTCGCCTTTGCCTGATGTCCCGCGTCGATGGCAACGGTGTGACCGTTAAACGGGATCTCCGGCGCAGTCTCAGCATCATCGCTCGCAGCCGCTGTGTACGCCGCCGCAGCCGCCTCTCTCGCGGCCTCAACGCTCTCTGCCTCGGACATCTCTGAGGACAGTTCTTCTGATTCTGAAGCTGCTTCCGCCAGTTCTGAACTCTCAGAAGCCACATCACCACCCTCTGGATCTGCGCTTAGCGGTTCCCCGGCAGCTTCTCCGAGCGCCTGCACGTCCGCATCCCCGGATCCGGAAGCTCCTGTATCCGTGCTTTCTGCCGCCAGGTCTGCACCATTCCCGGACATTTCAGCCCCCGCCGCCGTCTCACTGCTCAGATCCACTGCCTCATATTTCCTCGCCCCATTGCATCCGGTAAGCACCAGAGCAAAAAGGGCTGTAAAGACAAGGAATCGGAGGAGTCCGTTTCCCTTTTTCATCCTGCTCATAGGATCGTTCCTCCTCCGACTACGCATTCATCTTCATAAAATACAACTGCCTGTCCCGGCGTGATCGCACGCTGCGGTTCCTTAAACTGGCATTCCACCGTTCCATCCGGGAGTTCCCTGATGATACAAGGGGATCCCTTGTGGCTGTAGCGGATCTTCGCGAGAACCTCTTTCTCCTCTCCATGAAGACCGTCGATCGCCATCCAGTTCACATCCCTGCAGATCAGATGATCGGAAAACACATCATTCCCCTCGCCGATGACGACCTCGTTGGTCTCCGGACGGATCCCTGTGACAAACACCGGATGTCCCATCGCAAGGTTCAAGCCCTTTCTCTGTCCGACGGTGTAGTGGGTGATTCCCTTATGTTTTCCGAGGATCACGCCGTTTTTGTCCACAAAGTTTCCGCATCCCGGAACATCGGGCGCCTCGCGCTCGATAAATCCGGCATAATCGTTATCCGGCACAAAGCAGATCTCCATGCTGTCCTTCTTCTTTGCCACAGTGAGACCACGGTCCTCGGCGATCTTTCGCACCTCATCCTTCGCGTAATCACCGATGGGCATCAATGTCTTGGAGAGCTGGAACTGGGTCAGGTTGTAGAGCGCGTAGGTCTGGTCCTTCGCCGCCGTCACGGAGTTCCGGATCGTATAACGGCCGTTCGGCAGCTGGATGATCCTTGCATAGTGACCGGTCGCGATATAATCGGCTCCGATCTCCAGGCTGCGCTCCAAAAGCGCCTCCCATTTTACATAGCGGTTGCAGGCAATGCACGGATTCGGTGTCCGTCCGTGCAGATACTCCGCAACAAAATAATCAATGACATTCTTCTGGAATTCTTTCCGGAAGTTCATAACATAGTAGGGAATTCCAAGGGTCCACGCGACACGTCTCGCATCCTCCACCGCACTGAGTCCGCAGCATCCGCCGTTTTCCTCAACCGTACAGGAATCCTCTTCCTGCCAGATCTGCATGGTGACCCCGATCACGTCGTATCCCTGCTCCTTTAAAAGGCAGGCAGCAACCGATGAATCCACGCCTCCGGACATTCCTACCACGACTTTTTTCTTCATTAATATTCCTCGTCCTCTTCATGCTCACTGATATCGGACACTGGCTTCTGTAAGCCTTTGATCTCGATATGGTGCTTTTCTGCATAATCCCAGAGTGCTGCATGGATCGCTTCCTCTGCAAGCAGGGAGCAGTGAACCTTTACCGGCGGAAGTCCGTCAAGTGCTTCCATAACTGCCTTATTGGTTACTTCCATCGCTTCCTCGATCGTCTTTCCCATTACCATCTCTGTCGCCATGCTGCTTGTAGCAACTGCAGCGCCGCAGCCAAAGGTTTTGAACTTGCAGTCACGGATGATGTGGCTCTCGTCATCGATATCGAGATAGATTCTCATGATATCGCCGCATTTTGCGTTTCCGACAGTACCTACGCCGCTGGCGTCCTCAATTTCTCCCATGTTTCTTGGGTGCTGGAAATGGTCCATTACTTTCTCTGAATACATTATTTTTCCTCTTACTTTCTGTTCTTCTTAATGAAATCCTCATAGAGTGGGGACATTGCGCGAAGCTTCTCCACGATCTTCTTAAGGCAGTCTACAGTATGGTCGATCTCTTCCTTCGTTGTCTCCTCGCTTAAGGTAAGACGTAAGGATCCGTGCGCGATCTCGTGCGGAAGTCCGATGGCTAAGAGCACATGGGACGGGTCCAGGGAACCGGATGTGCATGCGGAGCCGCTGGATCCGCAGATTCCGTCCATGTCCAGCATGATGAGTAAGGACTCACCCTCGATGAACTGGAACGCGAAGTTCGCGTTGTTGGAGAGACGGTTTGTGCGGTGACCGTTTAAGCGTGTGTACGGAATCTCGTCCATAACACGTCCAATCAGGTAATCGCGGAGTTCTGTCTCTTTCTTCTTATTATTCTCAAGTTCTGCCATTCCGATCTCGACAGCTTTTCCGAGACCGACGATTCCCGGCACATTCTCAGTTCCGGCACGGCGTTTTCTCTCCTGGGCACCGCCATGGATGAAGGAGCGGAGCTTTAAGCCTTTTCTGATGTAGAGGAAGCCGACTCCCTTCGGTCCGTGGAATTTGTGACCGCTGGCACTTAACATATCGATATGGTACTCATCCACATTGATCGGCTCGTGGCAGAATGCCTGAACTGCGTCTGTGTGGAAGATGATCCCGTTCTCATGGGCGATCTCACCGATCTCCCTGATCGGCTGGATCGTTCCGATCTCGTTGTTGGCGAACATCACAGAGATCAGGATCGTATCCGGGCGGATCGCCTTCTTTAACTCGTCGATGGAGACGGTGCCGAACTCGTCTACCGGGAGGTAGGTGATCTCATAGCCGCGCTTCTCGAGATACTCACAGGTGTGAAGGATCGCGTGGTGCTCGATCTTTGTTGTGATGATGTGTTTTCCTTTGGACGCGTAAGCCTCCGCAGTCGCGATCAGAGCCCAGTTGTCGGACTCGGAACCGCCATTTGTGAAGTAGATCTCATTGTCCTTCGCGCCGAGAGCGTTTGCTACAGTCTCTCTTGCTTTTGCGAGGGCTTCCTTGCACGGTGTGGAAAACTCATATACCGCGGAAGGGTTTCCGTAATATTCTGTATAAAACGGCAGCATGGCTTCCACGACTTCCGGACGTACCTTTGTCGTAGCCGCATTGTCGAGATAGATTACTTTCTTCATTGTTCCGCCTTTCTGTAAAGCTTGATCATCCAGTCTTGCTGTTATACCGCCGCAAGGCTGAACTGTTACCATTTATTTTATGCCATGACCCGAAAGTCAGCTCCCAAAAAGGCGCGGACAGGCCACAGATATCCTACATTATATACGAAACCGGTTGGGAATTTCAACCGGTAATCTTATGTTTTTTCAGAAATACACAGTAACTCGCTAAGTATTTAGGAAATCCCCGTATTTTCAGCGGTTTCAGCCGTCATATCCCTCTCTTATTTCCACATATATATAACAGAATCCTTCTGCCTCAACGGAGCTGCCCATGCCTTTATCCCATAAAACTCACCCACTGATCACTGGAACCCTTCTCCTCACCGCCGCCGGACTTCTTTCCCGGGTCCTCGGCTTTTTCTACCGGATCTTTCTCTCCCGGACGATCGGTGCGGAGGGACTCGGAATCTACCAGATGATCTTCCCAGTCTACGGAATCTTTTTCTCCCTCTGCGCCGGGTCGATCCAGACCGCCATCTCCCGCTTTACCGCAGCGGACCCGGACCATGCGAAGCGGACGCTGCTCTCTGGCTTTTCTTTATCCTTCGCCATGTCTCTGGCCGCCGCCTTTGTGATCCGGCACTTCTCGGGCCCTCTTGCGGAACATGTCCTCATGGAACCGCGGTGTGCCCCGCTGCTCTCCGTCATGGCCTTCGCGATTCCGTGTACCTCTGTCCATGCCTGCATCTGCGGGTACTATTACGGAAAAGAAAAAGTCTCCGTCCCTGCGGCCGCCCAGCTTTTTGAGCAGACAATCCGGATCTTTACGGTATTTCTGCTGGTGTCTGTCTGCATCGAAAAACGGATTCCGGTCACCGTGTCACTTGCCGTATTCGGGCTGGTTGCCGGGGAAGCCGGATCGGCGTTGTTTGTGCTGATATTTTTTCTTTTATTTCATGAGTTTCACGAGAATACAGGCAGATCCTGCAGGATTGGCCAAAGTTCCATAAAAAATCCGCTTTTCAGGAATTCCGAACGAATTTCGGATCTCTCTGGCAATCTGTTCTCTCCCATGTCCGCCCTCCTGGCCCTCGCTGCCCCACTCATGGCAAACCGTCTCATCCTGAACCTTTTGCAAAGCGCGGAGACGATCATGATCCCGGAGCGCCTGACCGTCTACGGACTCACCCGTTCCCAGGCCGTCAGTACATATGGAACTCTCACAGGCATGGCGATGCCTTTTGTCCTCTTTCCATCGGCCCTGGTAAACTCCCTGGCTGTGGTCCTGCTGCCCGCCACTGCGAGGCACCAGTCCGCCGGAAACGACTCCGGAATTGCCGCCGGAATCTCCATGTCCTTCCGATACAGCCTTTATCTCGGAATTTTTTGCATCGGGGTCTTCACAGTCTTCGGAGATGCGCTGGGCTTACAGATATTTAAAAGCCAGGACGCCGGATCCTTCATTCAGATCCTCGCCTGGCTCTGCCCGTTTCTCTATCTCGCCACCTCATCCGGCAGCATTTTAAATGGGCTCGGAAAAACGAAACTCACGTTTTTCCATCACCTGGTCTCACTTCTCATCCGCATCGCCTTCGTGTGGTTCGGGATCCCGAAGTTTGGGATCCGCGCATGCCTCTGGGGGATGCTTGCGAGTGAGATGCTTTTAGCCCTGCTCCATATTCTGGCGCTCCGAAGGATCGTCCCATGTGACTGGAACGCATGGATATTGATCGGAAAGCCTGTTTTCTGCCTGCTTTGCGCCCTGTGGCTCTTCCGGCTCTTTCCGGAAACGCTTCCGCTTCCGGCAGGACTCCCGGATTTTTTCCTGACTGCAGTGCAGATACTTCTTTTATCCACCATGTATCTCCTGTTTCTGCTGTTTTTTCACAGAAAACAGAGTCCGGCCTCTACATGATCACTCGTCGAATTCCACCGTCACATAATACCCGCGGTCATTCTGGATAATATCCTTCACGATGCCCTTTTTGCTCTTCAGTCTCTCCGTAAACCGGAACAATCCCGACATCGCCACCGCCGGCTCGATCATGTAGTTCACATTGACCGGCGTGATGGACTCGCTGACGTCCACCTCCTGTCCGACCTCCACAAGGCCCGGACGTTCCATTTTAAATACGATCTCTCTCATTTTTATCCTCTTTTCTATTTACGGTAACAGGCATTCCAGAAGCCGTGAAACATTTCGTCGGTACCTTCTGGTTCTCACTTTCCGCCTTGTATCATCGCCACAGGCAGTTTCTTCCGGATGCCCAGTGACGTAAAAATGCCGCCAGACCGCTTTTTAGCGCTCCCTGGCGGCATTACCTTTTTACTTTCCCGGCATTGCTGCCATGTTCTCTCAAACCTGTCTGACGAGCTTATTTCCCCTCGTAAATGATCGCAGAATCCACATCATATTTCTGCAGTTTATCTCTTCCCTTTAATCCCGCAAGCTCCATCACAAAACAGATCTTAACGACCTCTCCGCCAAGCTCTTCCACAAGCTTTGCGATCGCTTCCACCGTTCCGCCTGTGGCGATCAGGTCATCGATGATCACGACCTTCTGGCCCGGTTTGATGGAATCTTTGTGGAGCTCGATGGTTCCGGTGCCGTACTCCAAGGCGTACTCCATAGAAACGGTCTCTCTCGGAAGCTTTCCCGGTTTTCTCGCCGGAACAAAGGCTTTTCCCATCGCGTAAGCAACCGGTGTTCCAAAAATAAATCCTCTGGACTCCGCTCCAACGACCACATCGAAATCTACGTCTTTTACCATCTCAAGGAGAGAATCGATCGCCAGCTTTAATCCATCCGGATCCTGTAAAATTGAAGTGATATCACGGAAAATAATCCCCGGCTCCGGGAAATCCGGGATGCTTATTACATACTCTTCCAGCTTTTTCATAATATTTATGGTTCCTTTCTGATTCGATCCACGATTGCTTCTATTTTATCACATGTATTTTTTTCTGGCAACCATGAGAAAAAGCAAAACGTCGGTTGAATACCTACCTTTTTTGTAGTATAATCAGAGCAGTTCCAGATTCCGCATGATGAGCGGAATCTTTGTTTGTTTCATCTGCAGATGTCCTCTGAGCGCATTTCTGCAGAATAATATCGCAAAATTGTTCCTTATCGGCACAATTATAACATTTTTTAGGAAGTCCAATGATCTGAACATCTCACATCTTGTCAGATCACTGTTGAAATTGGTGAAATAATCATGAAAATATCTACAAAGGGTCGTTATGCACTGCGCATGGTCATCGACCTGGCTGAACATGCCGACGATGGCTTTATCTCCTTAAAGGACATCGCCGCCCGCCAGGGTCTCTCAAAAAAATATTTAGAGCAGATTGTTCCACTCTTAAACAAGACCACCCGCGGCTACCAGGGCGGATACAAACTCGCAAAATCCCCGTCGGAATGCACCGTCGGTGCGATCTTACAGACCACTGAAGGCAGCCTCGCCCCGGTCTCCTGCCTCGAGCACACTCCAAACCCCTGCGAGCGCTGCTCCGCCTGCGACACACTCCCGGTCTGGGAAGGCCTAAACCGCGTCATCATGGACTACTTAGACGGAATCACGATCCAGACGATCCTGGATCAGAAGCATGAGCTGGAGGAAAAGCACAGACTGGCGGCTGAGGAGATCTTAAACAGTGTGAAGGGTCCGTGTCAGTCATAAAATCTGCGGCTTTGTGACTTTTTTATATTGTATTTTATATGTCGAAACAAAAAAGCTTCGCAAAAAATTGTCTTAAGGCAGTTTCTTACGAAGCTTTTTCTGTGCCTGTTCAACGGCACAGACCGTTACAGATTTATATATTGGGGACGGCAGCATGGCATCCACATATATTCCACTTCCGTCCAACAACAGAACAGCGGTCACACATATTGCTACGCAGTGACCGCTGTCCTGTATTCGTTCGTTAATTGAGGGGGATTTTTTCCAGCACAGCTCGACGCACGGCTGAACTGTAGGGGATTATTCCTGTAATGTCTTAAACGCCTCGTCCAGATCCTCGATGATGTCGTCGATGTTCTCTGTACCGATGGAGAGACGGATCGTATTCTGTTTGATGCCCTGATCCGCCAACTCCTCGTCGTTTAACTGGGAGTGGGTCGTAGATGCCGGATGGATCACGAGGGACTTCACGTCTGCAACATTCGCAAGTAAGGAGAAGAGTTCGAGGTTATCGATGAACTTCTTCGCTGCCTCTGCGCCGCCTTTGATCTCGAAGGTGAAGATGGAGCCGCCGCCGTTCGGGAAGTATTTCTTGTAGAGTCTCTGCTGTTCCGGATCATCAGATACAGACGGATGGTTTACCTTCTCTACGAGCGGATGGTTGTTTAAGTACTCAACAACCTTTAATGCGTTCTGTACATGGCGCTCTACACGGAGAGACAGTGTCTCGAGTCCCTGCAAGAAGATGAATGCGTGAAACGGGGAGATCGTTGCTCCTGTATCACGAAGTAAGATCGCACGGATCTTTGTGACGAATGCTGCTCTTCCTGCTGCCTTTACGAAGCTTACACCGTGGTAGCTCGGGTTCGGCTCAACTAAGGACGGGAACTTTCCGCTTGCTTCCCAGTCAAAGTTGCCGCTGTCGATGATCACACCGCCGATGGTGGTTCCGTGGCCGCCGATGAATTTTGTCGCGGAATGGAATACGATATCTGCGCCGTACTCGATCGGTCTTACAAGGTACGGAGTTGCGAATGTGTTGTCGACAACCAGCGGGATCTTATGTGCGTGGGCGATGGAAGCCAGCTTCTCGATATCAACGACATCGGAGTTCGGGTTTCCAAGTGTCTCAACATGGATCGCTTTTGTGTTCTCCTGGATCGCATTCTCTACCTCCTCGTAGTTGAACGGATCAACGAAGGTTGCTGTCACGCCGTACTCCGGAAGTGTGTGTGCTAAAAGGTTGTATGTTCCGCCGTAGATGTTCTTTGCCGCAACGATGTGGTCACCTGCATGAGCAAGGTTCTGGAATACATAGGTTGCTGCTGCCGCGCCGGAGGCAACTGCCAGTGCCGCAACGCCGCCCTCCAATGCTGCGATCCTCTTCTCAAATACATCCTCGGTCGGGTTTGTCAGCCTGCCGTAGATATTTCCTGCGTCTGTGAGTCCGAAACGTGCTGCCGCATGCTCGCAGTTTCTGAATACATAGGAAGAGGTCTGGTAGATCGGAACCGCTCTCGCGTCTGTCACCGGATCCGGCTGCTCCTGTCCTACATGAAGCTGTAATGTCTCAAATTTGAAGTTTCTCTCCGCTCTTGTTTTCTTTGCCATAGTGATTTTCCTCCTCTTATTCCGGATCGGGACATCGCATTTCATTCCCGAAAAATTTCTTATTTTCATTTACCAACCATCCTATCTGGTTGCAAGGTAATAGTACCATATGTTGGAAAATCTGTCTAATTGGATGTACTCAAGGTTTGCTATAGGTTTTTCCTATTGCTTTATGCTGCGTCAAGGCACCGCAGGAATCATGATCTTTTGCACCCTTTCCGGCATTTCTCATACACTGAACATATAGAACGATCGCAAAGAAAGGTCTTTTGGTATTATGAGAAAATTTCTGGCACCGGTTCTTTTTGTGTTTACGGCGGCGGCTCTGCTCACCGGGTGTAAAAAGAACGCGGAATCCTCCTTAACTCCCGTGACTTTAAATGAGGTTGCCCACTCCATCTTCTACGCCCCCCAGTATGCCGCCATCGAGCTGGGGTATTTTGAGGAGGAGGGAATCGACCTGACACTGGTAAACGGTGCAGGGGCTGACAAGGTCATGACAGCCCTGGTATCCGGGGATGCGGACATCGGGTTCATGGGATCTGAGGCGAGTATCTATACTTATATCCAGGGCGATGATGACTATGCCGTAAACTTCGCCCAGCTCACCCAGCGGGCTGGGAACTTCCTCGTTGGACGGACACCGGAAGCTGATTTCAAGTGGGAAAACCTCATTGGGAAGAAAGTTTTAGGCGGCCGTGCCGGTGGCATGCCCCAGATGGTCTTTGAGTATATCTTAAAGAAGAACGGCATCGATCCCACAAAGGATCTCTCCATCGACCAGAGCATCAGCTTCGGTCTCACCGCGGCGGCGTTCACCAGCAATGATTCCGACTACACCGTCGAGTTCGAACCCTTCGCCACAGCCCTGGAACAGGAAGGAAACGGCTATGTAGTCGCGTCCCTCGGAAAAGACTCCGGCTACGTCCCTTACACGGCCTACAGTGCAAAAAAAAGCTATATTGAAAAGCATCCGGAGATCATCCAGAAATTCACAAATGCGATTCAGAAAGGCCTCGACTATGTGAACACCCACTCCGCCGAGGAGATCGCCGAGACGATAAGTCCGCAGTTTAAGGAGACCGACACCGAAAAGATCGCGATCATCGTGGACCGCTACAAAGAGCAGGATACCTGGAAAGAAAATACGGTCTTTGAGAAGAAAAGCTTTGAGCTTCTCGAGAACATTCTGGAGGAAGCCGGTGAGCTTGACACGCGGGTTCCTTATGAGGATCTTGTGAATACGGGGTTTGCGAAGGCAGCCGCAGAGAAATAACCTTTTAATCGGAGAGATCTGAATTTTTTTAATCATTGTAACTGTTCAGCAGGTCTGCGCACTTGCTGCGCTGACCGTAAGAAAACATAAGCTGGAAGGCAAAAATCCCATCGGCACAGCCGATCTCGAGTGATTTTTGCTTGTAACTATGAAAGTACTGAGGTTACTAATCATTTAAATTCAGATCTCTCCGATATTTTTATACTTCCTCTCCTCTCATTCTCCACCATCCCATCATCCACTTCACATAGTCAGAAAATCCAGCGGGATCCACATCCCCGTCCGCAATGACAGGGATGTTTCCGATCTCCTCCCCATTAAACCGGTAGTGCAGCGTTCCAAGCTGGTCTCCCGCCTTTACCGGGGCCTTTGCGCTCTCTTCCAGCATCAGTTCCCGCTCCACACCGGAAAAGTCCTCGCCGTGGAGTCCCAGATATGTAAAGGTTTCGCCGTAGGAAAGTTCCACCTCCGGCTCTTTTCCGCCTGTCACGGAGAGTTTCGGAAGCTCCGGCGGCGTCTCATCCTTATAGAGCCTGCAGTTTCCAAACCCATAATTTAAAAGCGTCACCGCGTCCTTAAATCTTGCCTTATAGTCCGGTGCCGCCATGATCGCGGCGATAAGCTCCACGCCGTCCTTTTTTGCTGTGGCGGAGAGACAGTATTTTGCGATACTGGTGGAACCTGTTTTCAGCCCCGTCACCTCGAAATTCGTCGCCATCTTTAAGAGCTTATTTGTGTTTGAGAGACCGAACTCCTTTGTCCCCTGCTTCGTCACATGGGTGATATTCTCCATCCAGATCGTCGTGTAGTTTGTGATCTGCGGGTATTTTGTGATAAGTTCCCTGGACATCAGCGCGATGTCCCTCGCCGTAGTCACATGTTCCGGGGAATCCGTGAGTCCACAGCAGTCAATGAACTTCGTGTGCTCCATCCCCAGGCCTTTCGCCCGCTCATTCATCATCTTCACAAAAGTCCCCTCATCGCCTCCGATAAACTCAGCCATTGCCACCGACGCGTCGTTGCCGGAGGCGATGACGATGCACTTAATCAGAGTTTCCACTGTCTGGATCTCGCCCTCCTCCAGGAACACCTGGGATCCGCCCATGGATTTCGCGTGGGCGCTTGTCACCACCTCGTCTGTCAGACGGATCTTCCCTGACTGCAGGGCGTCGAAGATCAGGATCAGCGTCATGATCTTTGTGACACTGGCGGGATTTCTCGGCTCATCCGCGTTTTTCTCGCAGATCACGGTCCCCGTGGATGCCTCCATGAGGATTGCGGACGGAGCCGTGATCTCCGGGCCGGTGTACGGTGTCAGCTCCGGCTGCATCTGCTGTATTTCCATGATCTGATTTCTTATATCCTTTTTCCACGTCCCTTCCCTCATCATCCCATATCCGCTCACCGGTTCCATCATGAACAGGATTCCGGCCATGATCCCACAAATGCTTCTTTTTCCCACTCTCATATTTCTACTCCCGACCTGCCTGCTGTTCCATAAAATTTCTCCGCCCGGACGCCATTTTATTCCGCCCTGCGGCACGCTTTTCATGTTCTCAGCCAGTTTTTCTCCTTATAAAATATGGCCCGGACATCCCCCTTTATGTCACTGCTTACAAAATGCTTAATTTTTCTATTTCTCGTAGCGTCGGACATGGGGTTGTGCTATGATAGAAGTAATAAATACAGAATTTTATCCGTTGTTCTGTCTGACAAAGGACGGCGGTTACGAATTAAATTACGAGGTGATATTTTGGAATACAATAATGATTTTGAAAGGCGCCGCGCATATATTTCAAGCCGCGAAAAGCTGCGGAAACGGCGGCGGACAGTTCATATTACGATACTGCTGATCGTTCTCGGAGTTCTTCTCCTGGGAATCGGCGGACTGCTCCTCTTTAAAAAAGGAGGCCGCTTATCCACACAGTTGAAAAACAACACTTCTGAATCTTCGGCGGAATCCGATCCGTCCGGAGACGATAAAACGACCGTTTCACTTGCGGAGAGCGGATCCGGAGAAGACGCTTCTCCGGAGTCACAGGAAGCCGCCGTACCGGCTGCCGCTTACAATACAGGCGATACTGCCCTGGATGGGATTTTAAACAGCGCTCACGCAAAATTCGTCACCTACGACTACGATGCTGCCATCGAGATCTTAAACTCCAACCCGGATTACGCGGAGAATTCCGATGTGAAGGAGCTTCTCGCCTCCTGCGAGGAGACAAAATCCACACTCGTCCGGGCGGATGTAAACAAGATCACCCATGTGTTCTTCCACTCCCTGATCATGGATAACTCCAAAGCCTTCGACGGGGACGCAGATTCCAAGGGCTACAACCAGGTGATGACCACGAAGAGCGAATTTTTAAAGATCCTGGATTCCATGTACGAGAAAGGATATGTTCTCGTAAAGCTCCACGATATTGCCCACGAGGTGACGGACGAAAACGGCAATACGAAGATGGTGGCGGGAGATATTATGCTGCCGCCTGGAAAGATTCCTTTCGTCATGTCCCAGGATGACCTCTGCTATTACGAGTATATGGACGGTGATGGTTTCGCAAGCCGGATGATCGTGGGTGAGAACGGAAAGCCGACCTGCGAGATGGTGATGGATGACGGCTCCGTGTCGGTGGGCTCTTATGATCTCGTGCCGCTCCTTGAGGACTTTATCACGGAACACCCTGATTTTTCCTACCGGGGTGCCCGGGCGGTCCTGGCGTTTACCGGATATCAGGGCGTTCTGGGATACCGGACGGATCCGTCCTATGAGAGTTCTAACCCAAATTATGAAGCCGATAAAGAGACGGTCCGCCAGGTGGCACAGTGTCTCAGGGACAACGGCTGGGAGCTCGCCTCCCACAGCTGGGGACATATCAATTTCGGGAAACGCTCCTTTGAGGATGTGAAGACAGACTCCGATAAGTGGGCCTCCAGGGTGGAATCCCTGATCGGAAAGACGGATATCCTGCTCTACCCATTCGGATCAGATGTTGGCGACTGGCATCCGTACACAATGGAAAATGAAAAATACACATATCTCCATGAGCTGGGCTTCCGCTACTTCTGCAATGTAGACTCCAGCCAGTACTGGGTACAGTTTGGATCTGACTATCTCCGCCAGGGACGCCGGAACCTGGACGGCTACCGCATGTACTACGACCTGCCGGAGACGAATCCGGATAAAGACCACTTAAGCGACCTCTTCGATGTGACCCAGGTCTTCGACCGCGAACGGCCGGTTCCGGTGGCACCGATGAATTAGACCTGGAATTAAAAACGGACTTCAAAAGTCATATCTCATATGGCTCACGAAGTCCGTTTCTTTTGTTTATATCCGCTAAAGCTTTCACTGGAAGTCCCTTCTGAATACATGGGAACCCGCAGAGCCTGCCAACGGCAGCTTCTTCGGAATTCGAGAAAATCAAAATACGCTGGACAGTTTTTCCATCCAGCGTACCCGGTATTATTCTGCATTTTCTGTTTTTCAGCTGAAATCTTCATTTAGAACTGCACAATATCCTTGATCTCCTGCGCCGGTTCCACGCTCTCGGCGTAGAGCACCGGACCGACACCGTCGTAGTCCGGCCAGAACTCGTATGCGATCTTCGCACGGACCTTGACCCACTGCTTTGTCTCAAGGTTTCTCGCCTCACGCGCCTTGCAGATAAATCCTAAAAATGTCATATCTGCCTCGCAGCATGTCATCGCCATTCGGCCCGGAACGAAATAGTTCTTCGGGAATTCCGGGGATTTTAATACCATACCGGTGAACTCCACAACTTTTCCCTCGTAGCGGTCCTGCTTATCCATGGCGTCGATGTACCAGATGCCGTAATCCTTCGGATCGATCTTGATCACATCTGCCTTCATGTCGTACGGAAGATCCTCTTCCAGAACCTCCTGCTCGATCTCGCCTTCCGCGTCCTCGAAGATCAGCTCTGCCTGCGGGTTTAAAGCCTTTAAGCCGCGGCGGTAGCGGGTGATGTTCTCATCGCTGACTTCATCGCAGCGGTTCATGATCACAAGCTCGGAGCGCTTTACAAGGAGCGCTAAGAGCGGCTTCATGTTGCTTAAATAGAGCTCGAAGGTGGAGCCATCGATGATCGTGATCTGCTGGAAGAGTTCCCAGGTATCCGGGAGCTGCAGCTGATCCTGCGGCCACATTCCGTTCCACTCGATGAGCACCCGGGCCGGGTCATATAATGCCTCGATCCGTCCGTAGAAATCCTCGTCCATCTCGGAGATATCTTCCACGGTAACGATCTTTGTTCTTGTTTTCTTTAAGATTTCCTTATCGTACTCCGTATCGCCTTCCTCGCAGAGGATCAGAACGGTCGTACCGTCGGCCTGGAAATAGTCCTGCTGTAAAGTATTTGTGATGAACTGGGTCTTTCCCGCTTCCAGAAAGCCGTTGATGACAAATACCGGCATTTTTTCCTGCTGTTTCACTGTCTTATTCTCCTAATTATATAAAATGGTTCCTGCCCACGTCTTGCGCAGACAGGAACTGCCACTGAACAGGTTCTGCAGATCTGGCAGCCTGACCCTGGCAGAATACGTTCATTAAGCCTCAAACGCAGCCTTTAACTCGTCTTCCTTCAGGTTGGAACCGATCACGCACACTTTTCCTGTGTAGATCGGAGCGCCTGTGCGGATCTCGGTCTCTTCCGGTACAAGATCGAAGTAGTACCATGTTCCGTCCGCATCCGGCAGCATTCCCTTTGCGCGGAGAACCTGGCCGTACTTCTCGGAATGTGCGAGTTCCTGTAACAGGGACTCGAGTTTCTCCTTTGTGATGGTACGGTTTGTCTCAAGACCCCAGCTTGTGAATACCTCGTCGGCATCATGATCGTGGTGGTGATGATGGTGGTGGCCGCATCCGCACTCGCTGTCATGGTGATGGTGATGCTCGTGCTCATCATCGTCATCATCGTGGTGATGGTGATGGCCGCATCCGCACTCTTCGTCATCGTCATGGTGGTGATGATGGTGCTCATGCTCATCTTCGTCATCATCATCGTCATCGTGGTGGTGATGGTGGTGGCCGCACTCACACTCTCCGTCATCGTCATGGTGGTGATGATGGTGCTCATGCTCATCTTCGTCGTCATCATCGTCATCGTGGTGGTGATGGTGATGGCCACAGCAGCACTCCTCGTCGTCATCGTCATGATGATGGTGATGGCCCTCTTTTACCTCCTCAAGGAGCTGCTCAGCCATATCATCTGTCGGCTGTTCAATGATCTCAAGAAGCTGCTCGCCTGTGAGCTTGTCGATCGGAGTTGTAACGATAGCTGCCTTCGGGTTCTTCTCGCGGATCATCTCTACACACTGAGCGACCTTGTCTGCGTCAGCGACATCGGTACGGCTTAACACGATCGTTCCTGCGCTCTCGATCTGGTTGTTGAAGAACTCACCAAAGTTCTTCATATACATCTTGCACTTCTGAGCGTCAACGACTGTCACGGAACCATTTAATACAACGTCGATCTCGCCCGCAACGTCGCAGACTGCCTTCATGACGTCGGAAAGCTTGCCGACACCTGACGGCTCGATAATTACACGGTCCGGTGTATACTTTGTAAGGACTTCATTTAAGGAACGTCCGAAATCACCGACTAAGGAACAGCAGATGCATCCGGAGTTCATCTCACGGATCTCGATGCCGGAATCCTTTAAGAAGCCGCCGTCGATACCGATCTCACCAAATTCATTCTCGATCAGGACTACTTTCTCGCCCGCAATTGCTTCTTTCAGAAGCTTCTTTATAAATGTTGTTTTTCCGGCTCCGAGGAAACCGGAGATAATATCAATTTTTGTCATAATGACACCTCTTTCTTGCCATCCGCGCGGCATTCCTGTATTTTTATCTGTCCGCCTTAATTTTATACTGTATACAGACCAGATCCACTGCCGCACTTTCATTTTTCATTACCAATTACTAACTTTAACACATTTTCTAACAAAGTCAAGTACTGCCGCTTCCAGCGGATGTCTGGAAAGCGGCAGAAATACGAGAAATTTTCTCATATAATATTGTTTTCTTGTACAGTCTTCAGGATCTGGCAAAATCCAGCCTCATTGAGCGCTTGCGATTACGTATCTGCTGGCATCCTGCTGTTTCTCCCCTATCTCGACTGCTTCACCATCTGAACGACACTGAACACCCCGAACATCGCCAGGTTCACCACAACAACGCTGGCTCCCGCCGGAATTGAATATACATAGGAAAGAATGAGCCCGATAAAGAAGCACACCACAGACACAACGCCCGAGGATACCACAACGCCGAGGAAACTCTTAAATACCCGCATGGATGTCAGTGCCGGGAAGATCACAAGGCTCGAGATCAGCATGGCACCCATCATTCTCATACCGAGAACGATCGTAATGGCAGTCAGGACCGCGATCAGAAGGTTATAGGCGGAGACCCGCACACCCGTCGCCTTCGCGAAGCTCTCATCGAAGGTCACGGCAAAGACCTTGTTGTAGCAGATCACAAACATGCCGAGGACCACCAGGGACAGGACTACGCTTAAGCACATGTCCTCGCGGCTCATTGCTAAAATACTTCCGAACATATAGCTGCTGACATCCGTCGTCATTCCCGTCGTCAGGGATGTGACGATGATACCTATGGCGAGAGATCCTGCGGAAATCATCGCGATCGCCGCGTCACTCTTGATCTTTCCGTTTCCCGTGATCCGAAGAAGCAGGACCGCCGCCGCTGCCACCACCGGGATCGATACCGCGAGAGGCGCCCAGTTAAAGGCCACCGCGATAGAGAGTGCCCCAAAGGAAACATGGGACAGTCCGTCACCGATCATTGAATACCGTTTCAGCACAAGGCTGACTCCCAGGAGCGATGCGCAGAGCGAGATACAGATACCGCCGATCATCGCCCGCACGAGAAACGGATAGGAAAACATTTCCTGTAAAAGTCCCATTTAGTTCTCACCTCCGAGGAATTCTCTTCCGAATTCCGATTTCTTATACTCATCCACGGTCCCGTAAAACTGGACCGTCTGTTTCAACTGTAAGATCTTGTTGGCCTGAGTCACGATATTTCCGATATCGTGGGAGACCATGAGGACAGCCACCTTCTCGTCCCTGTTTAGATGGCGGATCACCGCATAGAAATCCTGGGTGGATGCCGGGTCAAGTCCCGTGATCGGCTCGTCCAGGATCAGGAGCTTATCCGTAGCGCAGAGGGCCCTCGCGATCAGGGTACGCTGTTTCTGTCCGCCGGAGAGATCCCGGTAGCAGCTCTTTTTGAGATCCGTGATTCCGAGCTTTTCCATATTGACTGCCGCAAGCTTCCGCTCTTCCATCGAGTAAAACGGTCGGTTTCCACGCTTTCCAAGGCAGCCGGAGATCACGACCTCCTGTACCGTCGCAGGGAAATCCTTCTGGGCCGGGGTCTGCTGCGGGAGATATCCGATTCCGGACCGTCTCAACTCGTCCGCCAGCGTCAGGACACCGCCGGTGGGCTTTATAAGTCCCAGGAGTCCTTTCATCAGGGTGCTCTTTCCGGATCCGTTCTCGCCGACGATGCAGAGGTAGTCCCCAGGATTGATCTCCATGGACACGTCCTTCACCACGTCATAATTTTCATATCCAAAGTCCACATGTTCACATTTTAATAATGGCTGGTTCATCGATAAAGTCCTTCCCGTAAATTGACAACATTCTGCTCCATCAGTTCCAGATAGGTGACGCCGTTATCAAACTCCCTTCGCGTCACGTTGTGACAGGAGTGGAATAACAACGGCTTCGCGCCGGTCTCCTCGCTGATGATCTCCGCCACCCGGTGGCTGGAAAGCTCCAGATAGTAGACCGCCGGGATCTGTTCCTCCCGCACCTTGTCGATCAGATAGGCGATGGTCTTGGCACTTGGCTCCGTGTCGGAGGCGCAGCCGGAAAACGCTGCCCGATATCGGAGTCCGTAAGTGTCCGCAAAATAGCGGAGCGGAAACTTGTCCGCCATGACAATGAGGTCTAAGTCCGCGCCGTCTGCCACATTGCGGAATTCCTGATCGAGATTTTTAAGTTTTCCGAGATAATCCTCTGCGTTTGCCGCAAAGATGTCCGCGTCTGCCGGATCCATCTCCTGAAGCGTGTCCGCGATCACCTGGGTGATCTTCATGGCATTCACCGGGGAAGTCCAGATGTGCTCGTCATATTCGATCTCGTAATCCGCGTCGTCATCATCGTGCGTGTGTGTGTGATCTTCCGCATCATGATCGTGTTCATCATCCGTGTGGTCATGATCTTCCGCATCATGATCGTGTTCATCATCCGTGTGGTCATGATCTTCCGCATCGTGATCGTGATCATGATCATCGTCATCAGCATGGACCGCCTCATCATGGTCGTGGTCATCATGGGTATCGTCTGCCGACGCATGGCTGTGGTGATGTTCCTCACCTGCGTCCTCCATGCCTTCCACGATCTCTTCCTCCACGGTATCCACATAGTCCATCATCGTGATGACCTTTAAGCTCTCCGAATCCAGGGATGCCACAACCTGGCTCACCCACTGCTCCATGGCACCACCGTTGCAGATCAGAAGGTCCGCGTTCTGGATCAGGCGGATATCTGCCGGTGTCGGCTCAAAGGAATGGCTGTCCTGTCCCGCCGGGATCACCATGGAAAGATCTACGGCATCCCCCGCGATCTGTCTCGTGAAATCGTAGTACGGGAACAGGGTCGTTACAACTTTCAGCTTTCCATCATTCGGAGTTCCCACATCTCCGTGTGTGTCACTAACAGAGCCACAGCCTGTCAGGGTACCAAAAAGAAACATCGCTGCGGTGAGCCATGCTTCTATCCGTTTTCGTCTTGTTTTTCTAAAATACTTCAATCCATTTCCTCCGGTATCTAACGCGCGGGCTGATGTCACCTTTTTATGGCACATTGATAAGTCATGCCGCATCTGCACAGGTCTGCCAAACAGCTACTTTTCAATCTCCGTTAAGATATCAAGCGGTTTCTCAAGCAGAAATTCCGGCTGGAATGCCGCAAGCTCCTCACGACCCCTGAATCCCCAGAGAACTCCAACCGTCGTCATCTTCGCGTTCTTTCCAGTCTTCATGTCCGTATTCGTATCTCCAAAATACAGGCACTCTGACGGGTCCGCGCCACAGATCTTCGCCGCCTTCAACGCTCCCGACGGGTCCGGCTTCTTCGGAACGCCCTCCTGCTCCCCGATCACCGTGTCAAAATATCCCGCGCCGAATACATATTCTACGGTCTTCTTCGCCTGGGCATCAGGCTTGTTGGATACAACAGCAATTTTTAAACCCAGCTCTTTCGCCTTCGAGGTGAGCTCCACGATTCCATCGTAAGGATGCATCTCATAGTTACAGTATTTTCCGAATATCTCCATATATACAGGGAGGATCGCCTCGTAGTGCGCCTCATCCGTATCCCCGCAGGCCGCGAGGGAACGTTTCATCTGCATTTTATATCCATCGCCGACGATGGTCATCATCTGTTCCTCTGTCAAAGGACCGAGCCCAAACTTCTCCAGTGAAAGGTTCGTACAGTATGTCAGCGCATGGATCGAGTTTACCAGCGTTCCATCCAGATCAAAGATCAGACACTTATATTTCATATCTGCCTCCATATAAAGCAAAAACGAATCAAAAACTGTGCCACTCATTTTATCACACTAAAAAAAAAATGACAATACCTTTCTGCGCATATATAGGGCTCCGAAAATTTCCTTTAAATCCCATTGACTCTTTCCAGTTTCCATATTAGGATATATCTATATGAAAAGGACAAATCTACATATATTTTATGTGCATTTTTGTACCAAAAGACGAAATCCCAGGAGGTACGTTTATGAAAAAATTTTGCATCGCAGCTCTCGCTGCAACACTGGCTCTCGGAACCATGATCACAGCTCAGGCTGCTGATACAACAGATGGAACTGTTGTATCCGGCACATACAAACGCAGCACAAACGGCGGACGCCGCCGCGGTTTAAAGTCCCCGGCAGGCGGTGCCTGGGAGAAGCTTTCTGACGGTACCTACAAATATCACTTTGCGGAAGGTCTCGAAGCTACCGATTACTGGCTGGAGATCGATGGAACCTGGTACTATTTCGGTCATGACAATATCATGCAGACCGGATGGGTAAAGGATGACGGCAACTGGTACTACATGGATCTTGAGACCGGTGCTCTCTTCACCGGCTGGCACGAGATCAGCGGCAAGTGGTACTACTTCCACGAGGAAGGTGATGGCTTCAAGGGCACTCTCATGGTAAACTGTGAGACTCCGGACGGATACACCGTTGACGTGAATGGTGCGCTTGTAGAATAGTCACTGGCATAAATTTTAAAAATCCCCGCAGGATCGTTTTTCCGCATCCTGCGGGGATTTTTTGCCGGTCCATATAGCATCCGTTCCAATAATACGTTTCTTGCATATGTCCCATTGATCGGCAGTTCCTCTTTATTCATATCTCAGAGCATCGATCGGATCCGCCTTTGCGGCTTTCGACGCCGGGTAAATCCCAAAGAAGATGCCGACTACGGCCGAAAAGGATACCGCAAGAAGGATGATCCCAGGTTTGATCACAACAGGGAGTCCAAGCGCCGCACCGCCTGCCGTCACGAGACTCACAGCGAGAAGAACGCCGATGATTCCGCCCAGAGCGGACAGGATCGCGGACTCTGTCAGGAACTGGATCAGGACATCCCGGGTCCTTGCACCGAGCGCCTTTCTGATACCGATCTCGCGGGTCCTCTCCGTGACGGACACCAGCATGATGTTCATGATCCCGATGCCGCCCACCAGGAGAGAGATCGCAGCGATCCCGCCCACAGCCATGGAAAGTCCGCCCATGAGGCTGTCGATGGATCCCATCTCATCCGCCACCGTACTCGTATAGAAATCTCCCGCGTTTCTATTCTTGATTTTCCCGAGATACACCGTCAGTCTGGACATGAAATTTACCATGTCCGTTCCCTCTTTCGCGTACAGACGGCAGTAATAGAACTGGTCATTCGGCCACGTGAGCAGTGTATACGGGATATACGCGGATCCCGTATCGCCGGAACCTCCGGACAAAAGCTTCTGGAAGGCGCTCATCTCTTTTTTGTAGACACCGACTACCGTATACATGTCTGTATCCCCGTAGACGGTGGTCCGGAAGGTCTTTCCCACCGCGTTTTCCGTTCCGAAAAGTTTTCTGGCACTCTCCTCCTCTATCACCACATTTTTCTTTCGTCCAAGGATATCTCCTTCGTTTAAATAACGTCCGGAAATCATGGTCACCGGCTGGACATCGCTAAAATTCCAGTCGATCCCCTGGAAGTCAAATTTCATGTTTGTCCGTCCTGCAAGGACTTCTGAATTTACGCTGGCGTAACTGTCGATATAGGATATCTCATCCCCAAAGACCTCCTTGATCTTATCAAGTTCATCCAGGGTAAAGTAATCGCTGTCCCGCACATCCTCCACATTGTATCCGATGGATACCACCGCCTGGGTGGCCCCCGCGTCCTTATAGAGGTCCGCGAACAGTCCGCGCATCGTATCGCCGATGGAAACGATGGATATGACAGAACCGATTCCGATGATAATGCCCAGCATGGTCAGGAATGAGCGCATCTTGTTCGCCATGATTGCATGGAAGGCCATGATCATATTTTCGCCTAGCATCCGACCACCCCACTCTCTGTTCCGGCTGTTTTCTGGAAGTGTCTGTAGAGACCTTTCATGTGGACTTTACCGCTTCCTTTTGTCGGGTTTTCGTTGATCTCATCTTTGATGATCTGACCATCTGAGAAGTGGATGATCCGGTCCGTAAAGGCGGCGATATTTTCCTCGTGGGTGACAACGATCACTGTGGCTCCCGCTTTGTGGAGTTCCGAGAAGATCTCCATGATCTCGATGGACGCGGCTGTATCGAGATTTCCCGTCGGTTCATCCGCCAGGATCAGCGGCGGCTCGTTCGCCAGCGCTCTCGCAATGGCAACGCGCTGTCTCTGTCCGCCGGACATCTCATTGGGCATGTGTCCGGCGCGTTTTTCCAGCCCCACGCACTCCAACAGTTCCATGGCCCGCTCCGTCCTTTTCCTTTTCGGGATCCTCGCGTAGGTCATCGGGAGCTCCACATTTTTTAACGCCGATGTCCTGGAGATCAGGTTGAAGGATTGGAACACGAAGCCGATCTTTTTATTCCGCACCGCGGAGAGTTCGTCCGGGGACAGGGCCGCCGTGTCGATCCCGTCGAGGTAATAGTGACCCAGTGTCGGGCGGTCCAGGCAGCCTAAAATATTCATCAGGGTAGATTTTCCCGATCCGGAGTGTCCCATGATCGCAACGAACTCGCCGCGGTGGATCGTCAGGTTGATTTTCTTTAGTCCCATGACCCGGATCGCGCCTGTGTCGTAGATCTTTACGAGGTTTTCCAGGCGGATCAGCTCGTCTGTCACGTTTTCCGTCATGTAGCGGGATCTTGTCAGTTTTTCAAACATTGTTTATTCCCCCTGTTTTCCGGATGATGTGACTGCCATTCCATCTGTGTACTGTTCTCCCGGCTCCGCGATCAGGATGGAGTTTTCATCCAGGGAGCTCCCTTCCACCGGGATGATCTCCATCTCCACATCGCCTTCCACACCGATGTCCACCGGAACCCAGGATACGGTTCCGTCACTGATCTCCTGTACGTAGTTCGTTCCGTCTTTTTCCATCACGGCGGAGACTGGGACTGTCAGGGCGTTCTCGGATTCTTCCAAGACAATGGACGCGCGGGCGGTGATTCCAGCGATCAGTTTTGTGTCCTGATCTGTGACGCGGATCTTTGTGGGGATGACGCGCTCGCTGGAACCGCCGCCTTTTTCTTCGCCGGTCGGGGAGATCGAGATGACTTCGCCGTGGACGGTCTCACCGTTTAAGATGTCCGCGGAGATCTCGGCTTCCTGGCCGACGGCGACTTTTCCGATGGTGTACTCGCTGACTTTGATCTCGAGTTCCAGGTTATCGAGGTTTTCGATCACGAAGAGTGGGGCGTCGTTTTCCATTTTGTCGGCAAAGCGGCCTACTTTTGTGTTGACGCGGACGACGGTGCCGTCGATAGGGGCCTTTAATATCGTATTATCTAACTGCTCTACGGCTTTTTCGTAGTCGAATTTTGCTTTTTCGATCTGGAGGCGGTAGGAGTCATCGGCGACGGCGGATCCGTTTTTTATTGTGTAGGAGTCGCATTCCCGTTCTGCGTCGTGGAGACCGTTTTCCGCTGTCTCAAGATCAACTTTGGGGACGCTGCCGCCATCAAAGAGGGCTTTTGTGCGGTCGTAGTTGGCCTGGGCGGTGTTCAGGTCCTGGATGGCTTTGGCGTAGCCGTTTCTTGCTTCTTTATCTTTTTCGGCGCAGGTGGTCACGGCGAGGTCGTAGTCGTTTTTGGCGATGTCGGCTTCTTTTTTTACGTCGGAATCGTCGAGGACTGCCAGAGGCTGGCCTTTTGTGACTTTGTCGCCTTCTTTTACGGGAATTTCGAGGATCTCAGCGTGGAGGTTTGAGACGACGTCTACGCTGTCGGTTCCGGAGATGGGGCCGGTGACGGTGAGGCGGTTTTGGATGGTTTTGCGGGTTGGGGTCACAGTGTCCACAACGGGGACCATGTCTTTTCCGCCGGACAGGAGTTTGATGCCGGTGATTCCGAGGATGGCAATGGCGGCGGCGATTATGATCTTTTTTCTATTTGGGTTTTTGGGTTTCTTTTCTGTGGTTCCGGCCAGTAGGGAGTCCAGTTCTTTGTCGAATTCTTCTGGTGAGATTTTTTCTTCACTGCTCATACTCATGTGTTCCTTCCGAGGTTTTCTATGTTAAATGTGATTATTTTAACACTGGAATTTAGTATAGCAGGGAAATGTTTCTTTCTTGGGTCTTTTATCTGGCGGTTTTCTTGCGATTTTCTTACGTTTTTTGGGGGAGAGGTGAATTGGCGGGGGGTACGCACAGACCAGCTTTCAGATTCGGGCTCAGAGGATCTGAAAGCTGGTCTGTGCTGTGTACTGGCGGGAGCGCAGGCGCTGCGCTGTGCGTTGAGGATGTGGCTGTGCTGAGGGACGAGAAAGGAATAAGCAGTGCTGCATAATAGTTGTGTACTGTGCTGTTGTTTTGACGGTTGGCTCACGGATGAGAGGTTTTTACATATTTTATAGTAAATACGTTTGAGTGAGGTATCCATGACTCCGAAATTGGAAGTTAGAGGGGTGGATTATTCCTACCATACCATGGAGGGAGAGACGAAGGCCCTTTCTGATATATCGTTTCATGTGAATTCCGGCGAGTTTCTTTGTATTGTCGGGCCGTCCGGGTGTGGGAAGTCTACGTTGCTTTCTCTGCTTGCCGGGCTTTTGGCCCCTGAGCGGGGGGAGATTCTTTTGGACGGGGTTTCTGTCGGGAAGGGGGCTTCGGGGATCGGGTACATGCTGCAGAGGGATCATTTGTTTGAGTGGCGGACGATCCTTTCGAATGTTTCACTGGGGCTTGAGGTGCGGAGGAAGTGTGATTCAAAGCATTTGAGCCGGGTGAAGGAGCTTCTGGATTCTTACGGACTTCAGTATTTTTACGATGCGCATCCGTCGGAGCTTTCCGGGGGGATGCGGCAGCGGGCTGCTTTGATCCGGACTCTTGCTTTGGAGCCGGATCTTCTGCTTCTTGATGAGCCGTTTTCTGCTCTGGATTATCAGACGAGGCTTTCGGTCTGTGATGATATCAGTTCGATCATCCGCAGCAGAAAGAAAACGGCTATCCTGATCACCCATGATCTTTCGGAGGCGGTGAGCACAGCGGACCGGATCCTGGTGCTGACGAACAGACCGGGGACGATCAAGGGGGAGCTTGTGATTCGGTTTCCGAACCATGAAATGAGTCCTTTGAAGCGGCGGAATTATCCGGAGTTTTCTTCTTATTTTAATGAATTGTGGAAGATTCTTGGGAACGGGAATGGTGATGATACGTCAACTGTCGATGGGGCCGGATCTGGAGATACAGATATTATCAATGGAACTGAATCCGGTGATGAGAATCCACCGGCAGCCAGAAACGGACTCATGACCGCTGTCAATGTGGGAGGTGAGCCGGATGAGATTTCATAGTATCGCTTCTTTTATCCTGCGCAGGCACCGGGCTGTGATCCCGGCAGCGGATCTTGCGGTCTCCCCGGCCCAGTGCCGGTATCTGGAGCAGGAGCGGCGGATCCGGAGGCAGATCTTCATCTGCAGGATCTTATTTCTGGTCCTGTTTCTTTTTTCCTGGGAGATCAGCGCCCGGATCGGGATCCTGAACGATTTTATTTTCAGTTCCCCGTCCCGGGTGCTCTCCTGTTTTCTTTCCATGGCGGCAGACCGGACGATCTTTTACCACACGGGAGTCACGGTTTTGGAGACGCTTTTGAGCTTTTTTCTTGTGACATGGATCGGGATCTTCGGCGCGGTGGCGCTCTGGTCCAGCAGGCGGCTAGCAAAGATTCTGGAACCGTACCTTGTCATATTGAACAGTCTGCCGAAGTCCGCTCTCGCGCCGCTGCTCATCGTATGGCTGGGCAACAACATGAAGACGATCATCACGGCGGCGGTCTCTGTGGCGGTATTTGGCTCGATTTTAACGCTCTACAACGGCTTTCTCTCCATGGATCCTGACCAGATCCGTCTGATCTACACGCTGGGAGGAAAACAGAAGGATGTCCTCACAAAGGTCCTGCTTCCCGGCTCTGTTCCACTTATCATCAGCAACATGAAGGTCAACATCGGTCTCTGCCTCGTCGGCGTCATCATCGGCGAGTTTCTCTCCGCCCAGGCAGGCCTTGGCTTCCTCATCATCTACGGCAGCCAGGTCTTCAAGCTGGATCTCGTGATCATGTCCATCGTGATCCTCTGTATTCTGTCCGCAATCCTGTATCAGGCGGTGGCAGTGCTGGAACGGAGGTGTAGGCAGTAGAATCCCATCCACAGCTTCTGGTATCGGTAGGTTTTTCGGATGCATGACAATCCGTTAATCCATAAAATCTTTCTAAACAAATTTTTTTACCAACATCATGCACCGCTCTCATCAGTGACTGGAAGAAATAGTCTCACAAACAAAAATCCCCAGAAAACACCGCCCATATACCGGGGCATGTCTTCTGGGGAATATTTTTTGATTTTAAGCTAGTCCAAGGACTCTCTGTAGAATCCGCCGTAGAAGTCTTCTGTTTTGAATACGTTTATGATCACGTTTTCATCTACTTCCTGGATCAGCTGGACGATATCGTTGATCTCATAGGAAGAAATTACGGTGTGGAGCAGGTACATTTTTTTGTGGCTATAGCCGCCGATGGCGTCCACGCAGGAAATACCGTGGTGATACTTGCTGACATACGCCTTCATGACCTCTTCCGCTTTCTCCGTGGTGATCTGTAAGGTCACGCGGTCATAGCGGTGATGGAAGGTGGAGATCATCTTTGTGGAGATGAACTGGAACAGGATGGAATATCCTGCATACTCCCAACCGAACATGTGTCCAAAAATTACAAGGATACACACATTTCCCATGAACACATAGTTCCAAATGGACTTTCCGGTCTTATTGGAAACATAGAGGGCAATAAAGTCGGTACCACCTGTGGATGCGTTTCCTTTTAAGGAAAGGACAACGGACAGTCCGTAAAGCACACCGCCGAAGATCACATTCAGGGTCAGATCCTCAAATAGCGGAGTATAGTGGCAGACTTTTAAGAAAAAGCTTGCAAAAAATACCTGCAGCAGCGAAAACACCGTGAATTTCACGTTGATGCTGCGGCAGCACATCAGGGCAACAGGCAGGTTTAAAACAACGAGTGCCAAAGATGTCGAGACGGTAAATCCATACAGTTCAGCGATTCGGTCGATCAAAATCGCAAGTCCCGTAAATCCGCTGGACAGAAGGCCTGCCGGACGAATAAAGGCCAGAATTACATAAGACTGCAGAAGGGCAGATGCCAGAACTGCCACGAAGGAAATCGCACAGCGGACAACAAAATTTTTCCGTATTTCACGTACCTTTTTGGTAACATCATTCCAGGAACTCATAAGTGGGGTACTCCTTTTTCATACTCTTGGTGCTGCGATCCGGTATTGTTGTATTTGATAAATCAAATGGTGTATTTTCCCGAATCGGTCCATCGTTTTCAGATTCTTTGCCGTTTTGTATGGGGTATTAGAAAAACGACCTTCCTAACTTTATCATGATTTTTTTGATTGTCAATCGGTCTCTTGAAAAACGAGAAAAAAACAACCGGAGGAGAACTCCGGCTTAATAATGTTAAAAATTCTATTCTCTTGTTTCCGCATCTGTACAATTATTTTCCGCGGTTTTCCCCGATCGCCGTGAGGTACCGGTTGCACGCATCCTTCATGCACGCGATCAATGGCTTCTGCGTCAAAGCAAAATAGCGCTCCCTGATCTCCTTCTCGATCAGCGGAACGTCTGTCCTCAGGCTCTTCCCCACAAACATGGATGCCACGAACTGCTTCGTCACCTCAAGGATCGTATTGCAGTCCAGTTCCAGGATCTTCCCCGTATCCCGCTCCACGATCAGACTGATATAAAATTCCCCGTGGAGATTGTAGATCGCATCCTCTTTGCTCGGCTTTGCCTGGCCGACCACAAGGATCGTGTTTTTGTTTTCCATATAATATACCCCTTTTTGTTCCCCGATATAAGAAATTGCTCATAGTGACCGACCTGCCCGCTCACGCAGACGAAACCTTTGCTGACAGCGCAAGAAAAACAAATGTCATCTGCGGTGCCGCTTGTTTTACTTTTGCGCCCGTTACATAGTATATCACAAAATATATTCGTTTTCCATTGACTTTTCTATGCATTTCCACTAGACTAGAGACAACGAAAACAGATTCTTTTATTTATCGGGACTCCTGCCCGGATGTTCCCTCCGTAAATAAGAGCCATGAATCTTCCAACAGGGGATCAGTGGCTTTTTTTGTTGCCTGAAATCCGAAAAACGATCCATATCGGCTTTTTCATACACACAGCAGTGAAAAAAGTTTTCCCCCTCATCAAACATATTTGGAGGATAAATACCATGACATTTTTTAAAGATCTGGATACCATTATGAAACAGGATTTCGGAAACCGTGGGCTCTTAAAAGCACTCCCGGACAATCCGATCCAGGAAACCTTAAACACGCTCGCGGACGCCCGCCGTGTCATTCTCTTAACCGGCTTTCCGGTCCGACTCAGTGACGGCTCTTTTGTTGGTGAAACCGACGGCCCCTTAGGCACCGCTGATATTGCAGCAGCCCTGACCGCTCTCGGCGCCTCCGTCCTCGTGATCACCGATGAGCCCGCCTTTTCCATTGTAAGCGACGTTGTCTGCTACCGCGCTCCAAAAGCAAAACTCATGATGCTCCCTAAAGCAGACACCGGCGACTTCATCCGAAATTGCATCAAAACCTTCGCCCCGACCCACCTCATCTCCTTAGAACGCCCCGGTAAAGCCGCCAACGGCCACTACCACAGCATGCGCGGCGAAGTCCTCGATGACATGATCACTGACTCCGCCCTCTTTCTCTCCGAAGCAAAAAAATCGGAGCCACCACCATCTCCATCGGCGACGGCGGCAACGAGATGGGCATGGGCACCTACCGCGACGTGATCGAACATTTCGTTCCCTTCGGTGGAACGATCTGCACCGCTGAATCCGCCGACATCACCCTCGCCAGCGGCGTCTCCAACTGGTGGGGAATTGGTATCGCCGCCCTCTGCTCCCTCTTCGCTGAAAAAAATCTCCTCCCGACCCGCGAGGAAGAGACCGAGTCTCTCCGCCTCGCCGTAGCCGCCGGCAGCGTAGACGGTTGCACCAAAAAGAACGAAATGACCGTCGACCGCCTGGATCTCGAGACGCATCTCGGAATCCTGGATTCTGTTAACGACATCTTAAAGAAAGAACTGGACATATGTGCAATTGCATAAAGTAATCTCCATATCGCACAGCGCAGCGCCTGCGATCCCGCCAATACACTCGGCTGGCCACCCTCGCGCAGCCAATCTCAGCGCTGGCCTGGGTCCGGATCCGGGTGCCTGATTTCGGGGGCATGGTTTCCTCTTAGTGCGCAGGAGAATTCGTTGGAGGAAACGTGACACTTGTTTGAGCCGCAGGCGAGTTGTGTCACTTTTTCTCCGCCCTTAGCATTCTTCTGCAAACTTAGAGGAACCGTCCCCGAAATCCCGAGTACCCGGAGCCGGACCCAGGCCAGCACGTACCCTTTAGCCAATCCCCCGCACATTTCATATTGACATTCCCCACCCCCATTCTATATAATAGACATAAATAATACGAATACCACATATGAAAGGGGGTTATACTCCTGCGGTCCCACCCGGACGGCAGTATTTTTATGGAACAGCACCTGTCACAATACAAAATCTTCTACGAAGTAGCCCGCTGCGGCAACATCTCCCGCGCCGCCAAAGAACTCTACATCAGCCAGCCTGCCATCAGCAAAGCCATCAGCAAACTTGAAGAAAGCCTCGGCATCAAACTCTTCAGCCGAAACTCCCGCGGCGTCCAACTAACAAGAGAAGGCGCGATCCTCTTCCAGCATGTGAACACCGCCTTCGACTCCATCGGCCGCGGCGAACGCGAACTGAAGCGGATCCATGATTTCCATATCGGGAACTTGAAGATCGGTGTCAGCAACACCCTGTGCAAATACGTCCTTCTCCCCTACTTAAAAGGATTCATCGGAAAATACCCGCACGTAAACATCGCCATCGAGAGCCAGTCCACCTACCAGACCCTCGACATGCTGGATGCCAGAAAGATCGATATCGGACTCGTGGCGGAACCAAAAAGCAAAAAAGGCCTCCACTTCCAGCCGGTAATGGAAATCAGCGATGCATTCGTCTGTACTCCGGCCTATCTGGAAAACCTCCATCTGAGAGAAGGCAATGACACCGATATTTTTAAAACCGGAAATATCATGCTCTTAAACCGCTCCAATATGAGCCGGAAACATGTGGACGCCTACCTGGCTGACAACCAGATCGAGATCAACCAGATCCTGGAGACCACCGACATGGAACTCCTCATCGAATTCTCCCGGATCGGACTCGGAATCGGCTGCGTCATCAAAGATTTCGTCGAGGATGACCTGAAAAACGGTACACTCATTGAGATCCCGTTAGATATCCCGATCCCGAAACGCGTCATCGGCTTCTGCTGCCATCCTCAGGATATGCCGGATACCCTGAGAGAATTCATGGAATTCTCCCGGACATTCCACAAAGCATGATCTGACAATCGCGGGCATTTTTAATACCGATCTTCCCAGAATCGGCAAACAAACAATATAAGTACGAATCGCCCGCAAAAAAAGAGCCGGGAACTGAATTCCGATCAATTACAAAATCCAGTTCCCGGCTCTTTTTAGTTTCTCATTTGTAACTGTTCAGTACCTTCACAGTTACATGCAAAAATCCATTCCAAATCGGCTACGCCGATGGATTTTTGCCTTTTTGCCTAGGTTTTCTTACGGTCAGCGCAACAAGTGCGCAGACCTACTGAACAGTTACTCTCATTTTTCTTATGTACGCTCAACCACTCCTCCAGGCGCAGTCTCCGCACGCGTTTTTACAAACCAAATCCCTAATTCTGGTCCTTATACCCAGTCACTTCATAAAACTTCTCAAGACTTCCATACTTAAACACCATCTTAAGCTCACTTCCGATGCTGTTCATCATCGTCTCATCCGGGATCTCGTCGCGGTGGTACCATCCCGCCTCAGAGAGCTCATCTTCCTGAAGCTTGATCTTATCCGGTCCGTCTAACTCCGCAAAAAATCCGATCATCTCCGTGTCAGAGAATGCCCATGGCTGGCTCTTATAATAGCGGATGTTCTTGACCTTCAGTCCGACCTCCTCCATGACCTCACGGTGGATCGTCTCCTCAAAGCTCTCCCCGATCTCCACGAAACCGGCGATCAGCGCGTATCCGCGGTACGGGTTGTTGTTCACGCGGTATCTGGACATTAAAAGTCTGTCCCCGTCGGAGATTGCAACGATGACAGCCGGAGAGATCTTCGGATACTCCGTCTGTCCGCACTCCGGGCACACTAACGCACGCTCAGTCTTGCTGTTCTCCATCAGATGACCACAGCGTCCGCAGTACTTTCTGCTCTCTTTAAAGCGATGAATCTGTGTCGCCGTGATTCCCGCGAAAGCCTGATACATCGGATGCATCTTTCTGTACGCCGCTGTCGAACAGAGTTCATAGACATCGGAATCATATCTCGGCATCTCCGTCACATAGTAATAATGATTTCCATCGATGGCGAACAGATAATACGCGCTTTCTTTCAGCAGCTCTTTGTCCTCCGGGAAATCAGAAAACTTCGGAATCTTGTGATTTTCCTCGTCCACTTTTCTTAAAAGTGTCTTACTCTTCTTTATATAAAGGACAAAGTCCTCATCCTGCGCCTTCGGCTGTCCGTAGGTCAGGTCAAATTTATGCGGGTTGATATCCTGGATCATTCCTATACTCCTTATTCGTTGACACAAGTTTCTGCCTCCCCGCAGCACCTCTCAGTTTCTGCTGCCGACCCGGCAAAACCTTAAAATTTTCACATCATTTCCATGATACGACGGGCATTCATTTTTGTCAATCCATCAAAACCTTCCGCTCTGCACAGTTCCTCAAAGAAACTCCGCCATATGTTTCCCTGTTTCGGTTGACGAACATATTCATTTGCCTTATAATGCCATTCAGTGTCCCTTCACAAAGGGAGAATGTATGTTTATTTGTAACCGTGAAATTTCTTCACGGTTATCTATGTTTTACGAAAGGAGTTACCCAAATGGCAACAGAAAACAAAATGGGCGTCATGCCGCTAAACCGGCTTCTGATCTCCATGTCCGTACCAATGATGATCTCGATGCTCGTCCAGGCACTCTATAACATTGTGGACAGTATGTTCGTCGCGCAGTTAAGCGAGAATGCCCTGACCGCCGTATCCCTGGCGTTCCCGGCGCAGAACCTGATGATCGCCGTGGCGACCGGAACCGGCGTCGGTGTCAATGCTGCTCTCTCAAGAAATCTCGGCGAAAAGAACTTTGATCGCGCCAACAGGATCGCGGACCACGCGCTGTTCCTGGCGGCTATGAGCTACATCGTATTCGCGCTCTTCGGTCTCTTCTTTGCGAGACAGTTCTTCCGTCTCCAGACCGATATCGAGGAGATTGTGGATCTCGGAACTACTTATTTGAGAGTCTGCACGATCGCTTCCTTCGGACTCTTTATGGAGATCGCATGTGAGCGTCTCTTACAGTCTACCGGAAAAACGATTTACTCCATGTACACCCAGGGACTCGGCGCCATCATCAACATCGTCCTGGACCCGATCCTGATCTTCGGTTACTTCGGAGCACCGGCTCTCGGGATCGCCGGTGCCGCAGGCGCCACTGTTTTCGGACAGATCATCGCCTTCGGCCTCGGTTTTTACTTAAATAAGACGAAAAACCACGAGATCACGATCTCCCTCAGGAGCTTTAAGCCCAACGGTGAGATCATCCGCCACATTTACGCGGTGGGCGTTCCGTCCATCATCATGGCATCCATCGGAAGTATCATGACCTTTGGAATCAACAAGATCCTTATTGCCTTTTCTTCCACGGCGACAGCTGTATTCGGTGTCTACTTCAAGCTCCAGAGCTTCGTGTTCATGCCGGTCTTCGGTTTAAACAACGGAACCGTTCCGATCATCGCCTACAACTACGGTGCCGGAAAACCGGACCGAATTATGGGAACCATAAAGCTGGCCGCTGTGTACGCCACAACGATCATGCTGTGCGGCTTCGCTGTCTTCCAGCTCATGCCGGATAAGCTTTTAATGATCTTCAGCGCCTCCGATACGATGCTCTCCATCGGCATTCCGGCACTCCGGATCATCTCCATCAGCTTCCTGTTTGCGGGCTGCTCCATCGTCTGTACTTCCCTGTTCCAGGCACTTGGACATGGAATGCTGAGTTTATGGATCTCCGTGTTCCGTCAGCTTGTCGTTCTTCTGCCGGTGGCATTTATCTTCGCAAGGATCGGTGGTCTTCACACCGTGTGGTTTGCCTTCCCGATCGCCGAAGCTTTCGCGATCATCTTCAGCGGTGTGTGCCTTGTCCATGTGTACCGTAAGGAGATCATTCCGTTGAAAGCACAGCAGGGAAAATAGTTTTTTAATTAAAGAATCGAATTTTTCAGACATGTAAGCTTACGTCCTGACAGGTCGTTTCTCCCGGTTATTTCCGTGTATGAAACGGCTTTGCCAGACTGAAGTTTACATGCCTTTTTGTTATTACCTCTTTTCCGAAGTTCAAAATCATTCCTCGTCTTTTCGCATTCTCCGATGATCTGCATTTCTGTCCGTCAGCATTTTCTTATAAATTTTTTTCAAAAAATATGTGATTTTAACCTTTTAGTTCAAGACAAACCGCGAATTTTATAGTATGATATAGCTACTTACAAAACAGAGGTTCTAAGTCTCATATACCGGCGACAAGGATCCGTCGTCCGTTTCCCTATGAAAATTAATGAATATTTACATTACCCGCTGCCAGAAACATTTTTTAATGGCCGACAGCTGACATCAGTCTGCCCTGATTGGAAATTTGGAGGATGATGTATGAAAGAATTATCGAAAACGCTGACCGGAAAAAAGATCCGGGATGAAATGTTAAAAAGAAAGATGACAGTCCGCGATCTCCAGGATGCACTGGAACTGGACAGTCCCCAGTCGATCTATAAGTGGCTTCGCGGGGAATCGCTCCCCTCTCTTCCGAATATGCTGGTCCTCGGTGAGCTGTTCAAGGTTCCGTTGGAAAGGCTTCTGGTCCATGAGGACGGAAGTGTCGCTTACCACCGTATCTTCGATGACAGCCTTCCTTACGAGATTGCCTATCTGGTCCAGGACAAAGATGACTTTTCCGCAAAAAGGCGGCATGTGGCACGGGCAGATACCTTCGCGGGAACCTGTTACTCAGGAATCTTTAATCTGCCTCAGGAGTGTCCTCACTCAAAAGCTCCTCATAACTGACATTTAAGACTTTTGCGAAGTATCTCAGTTCAATATCGGTCACAAACCTCTTTCCGCTCTCAATCCTCTGGATCGCGTTCTTATCAAGGTCCAGACCGAGAAGCTGAAGCATATCCGCCAGTCGTTTCTGTGAAACATCGTTCATCCTGCTGCGAAGTTCACGGATCTTGATCCCGCAGATATTGTTCCTGCCGGATATTGACTTGTTTTTGTACATATAATAACACTCCTTGTTTGGCATTCACTAATTGTCACTCCAAACAATATATGTTATTATTGAAACAGTCATGACATTCACTGGATGTTACAAGAAGATTTTATTGGTATGCATTATCAAACCAAAATAATATGATCCTGCTGCCGCACCACAGGAGCAGATCTCTTAAATATACAACTTTTCAAAGGAGGATTTATTTATGGAAATCACAAAAGAATTAAAACAGGATCTCTCCGAGCTGGAATCTGCGTGCAGCAGTTTTCTCGGAAAATATGAATCACAGCTCACGGACGCACTGAATAAGACGAAAATGTCCGCTGAGGACAGCTTGAAAATAGACCTGATGTTAGAACTTGTCACCCATCTCTCCTCCGCGCAGTTCGTCTCTTCCTACATGCAGAAGGATATCGTGAAGGAAGGAATTCTGCTCCAGGATGCGGCCGGAAACTTTACGCTCGGCGGCGATCCTCTTCCGACGATGAGCGATATCGAAGTGTATGTCCACGATGATGAATTAAACCAGGACGTCTGGAAGCGTGTATTTATCGGCGGCGGAACCGAAAAGCGGATCTGCGGTCTGCGCCATCCGGATCTCACTTCCGGAGTCCATGCAAGAATCCGCGGTTAGTTTTTCCCAGGAAAAGTCCATAAAAAAGATCCGCCAGCATACCGTACGAAACTATCTTCGGTATCCTGACAGATCTTTTTTCTTTATTTCGTAACTGTTCAGCGCCTTTTCCCTGTGTCTCATACGGTCAACGCGGCAAGTGCGCAGACCTGCGGAACAGTTACTTTATTTCTTACTTATTTGTCTTTTTCTCCTCATACTCCTTCAGCGCCCGCAGTGCCTCCCCTGACAGCGGAAACAGCACTATCAGGTTAAACACCGTCATAAGACCAACGCCCACGTCTCCGAGATCCCACACCACCGTGTACGCCTGCAGTCCGCCGACGAACAGCATGATCAAAGCAAAGATCTTGTAGAGTGTCTGATAAATCCAACGGTTTCCGAACAGGTACGCAACGTTGGATCTAGCGTAGAACAAGATACCGAGGAACGTTGAGAAGCTGAATAACGCCAGCGTCACCGCGATAAATACCACGCCGAACTCACCCATATAGTAGCTCATGACTTTCTGTAAAAGATCCATTCCCACAAGCCCCAGCATCAGTTCTTCCGGGACGAGCAGCATGATCATCGCCGTGCAGCTGCAGATCACGATGGTGTCGATAAATACGCCAAGCGCCTGCACGAGACCGACCTTTACCGGATCGCTCTCCCCCGCCGCAGCCGCCGCGCATGGTGCGGAACCGGAACCAGCCTCATTGGAAAACAGGCCACGCTTCACGCCGTTCATGAGCACCGCGCCAAAGCCGCCCGCCGCGATCTGGCGAAGTCCGAAGGCTTCCGCAAAGATCCTCGCAAACACGCCAGGAACGCTGCTCAAATGGGTCGCGATGATAAACAGGGTGATCACAAAATAGCAGCCCGCCATGATCGGAACGATCACATCAAGGGCGCGGACCGTAGCGTTCTTTCTCATAACGATCACCGCAGAGATCACGACGAGGACTACCGTCGTCACGAACGGCGAAATTCCAAAGGCATTCTCAAATGACGACGCCACAGAGTTGCTGATGACCTGGCTGATTCCACCCCAGCAGATCAGGCCGGACAGCGCAAACAGGACCGCGATCACGGAACGTTTCAGTTTCTTCTTTCTCACCCTCTCCGCATAGCTGTGGATATAGTAAGCCGGACCACCGTGGTAACCGCCGTAGAGCGGGTCCTTTTCCTTATAAAGCTGCGCTAAAGCCGCCTCCACAAACGCTGTGGAGGCCCCAAGCGCCGCCGACAGCCACATCCAGAACACAGCACCGGCACCGCCTGCCGAGATCGCCGCAACGACTCCCACGAGGTTTCCCATTCCTACTCGGGTCGCTGTGGACACAAACAAAGTCTGGATCGGTGACAGGCCGCCTTCCTCCTGTTTCTTTCCGTTCAAAGCCCGGATCATGTCCGGAAACAGGCGGACCGGAAGAAATCTTGTCCGAAGCGTAAAATAGACTCCCGTTGGAATTAAAAGCAAAACAAGAAGCGGAATCCCGATCCCATTTCCGTTCCCCAGCGGAATCGTAAACAGGTCTCCCCATAAGAAGCGGTACACCGCTTCGATAACTGCTGTTACCATAAGTAAATTTTCTCCTTTTCGATATAACATGACAGACAGGCGCCCGCTCCCCCAAAGCGTACTTTTCAAGCTTCAATACTAAAACGCGCCAGTCTGTTAAATTGGCATGTACAAGTTTTTATTATACACGTTTATAATGTGTGCTGTCAAGTAATCCTATGAATAGCTCGTATGTGGGAATGAATTATCAGTTATATTATGAGGTAAAAAATACGCAGCTATTTTAAGCCCCTCAGGTTATCGCGACTGATCCCCCCCTGTTTCGGTCCCCTGAACAAACGACGCTGGTACCCAGCCACTCTGATGCTCATGCGAGTCTGAACTTTATCTTCTTGTCCGTATAAACTATGAGGAGCACGCTTTGCGAGCTTCTCAAGTTATTGCGGCAGTCTCCAAGGTCTCATTCAATCATGGACTTTGGCTCGTTGCTCGCGTAAATAAAAAAGGACACCTCTTTGGTAGCTACTCATAAAACAGTATCACAACAAACTGAAACAGGGTAGCTGCCATACAGGGGGCAAAGCAAAACGGGCGTATCGTCTAAACGGCGATATGTCCGTTTTGTTACGCAGTAGAACGCCATTTTGAGGGGTATGAGTATTCCCCTTGCCGCCACTCATTTTGCTTTTGCAAAGCCGCATGAATACAGGATTTTTCAAACCCTACTGCGTAACAGAAAACCCCATAATTTAGAGAGGGCGCAAGCGGTCTATCCGTTTGCGCCCTCTTGATTGTCCCATGGCAAGGACATGAAAAGCCGTCAAGGGCGGGCGCAGCCCGTTTATCTTGACCCTTGACGGTTTTTCATGGCTTTGCTATTTGCTCGGTGGTTGATAGTCCAGTCGAAACTTCATAACATCCATGAGCAGCTTTTCGTTTAATCGCTCCTTCATATCGGCGTTCCCTCCGCTTAGTCTGCCGATATAGGCTTTGTTCCGTTCCTGTACCGCAAGGAGCGCGGCGGTATCGCCTGTGATTGCTCTTTCAATCACTTCATAGGGAACAAGGTTGTATTTGCTGTTCCTCATCATTCATCTTCTCCATTTCTGTCCGCAACTGTTTCAAAGCTGCGTTTTTCTGATAGTTGACCGTTGTGCGTGGCTTTCCCAATAACGCCCCAATCTGCTTATCTCTTAATTGCAGATAATAGCGCATAAGGATAATTTCCCGCCGACGCTCCGATAGGCACAACAAGGCTTTTGCTAACTTCTCGCTGTCAATAATAACCGTCTGCCCGTTGACTGCAAAGGCAGTCGACTTGTCCTGCAAGACAAAGTATTCGTCTACACTGTGAGGCGCAAAAGACGTGTTCTCTTGCAAGTATCCAAAGGATATCTCGCGCTGCGTTCTGTGTTTCCTTTCCCTGTAATAATTACAGGCTTCATTGTGCAATACGGCTTTGCAAAATGCGTGAAAGCGGCGTTCGATACTTTCTCTGTATTCTGTGGATAACATCATTCTCACCCCCTTTCCGTTTGGAATGAGGGCTATAACAAAACCGCCTGTGCAGCGAAAAACTGAACAGGCGGTTTTGCTATATGATGTAGTAGGGCATTTATGATGATGTAAAAGTTCCTCTTGATAGCCGCAATATCCCATAGGCAGGAAAGAGCTTTTTTTAATAGGCTACTGATTGGAAAACCGTGTTGACATAAAATGGACATGACGATACCTCCAAAGATACCGCCATGTCCCTAAAAATGGGCGACTTTATCACGTCCCCGTAAATCCAATTTTGCAAAAGGAGAACGGCGGCTTTATCTTCATAAAACTGTCGCCTGAGTTGCAATCTGTCAGCAATCGCATAGGTTGTCAAAAAAAAAAGAGCCGATAACCACATTTCAAACCTGCGTGTTATCGGCTCTGCGTCTTTGCGTCTGGCTCTATGATAACTGATATATTCATTTGTTGTACGCTAATAAGAGTTTCCTGCTTGCATTTTGGGCAGTATAGGGGAAAGTTTTTCAGTTCAGTATCGTTCCGTATCTTCAACCTTGTTTTGCTGTGGCATATGGGACATATTATCCATTCGTTATTCATACTAAATGCCCCAATCCCCGCTAATCATTTGCAGCTTTACCATATGCGGATAAATTTTGCCTGTGTTCATCAGTTTTTCTGGCGTTCCCTGTTCGGCAACGGAACCGTCTGAAAGCACAACTACTTTATCCGCGCCGCTTACGGTACGCATACGGTGGGCGATAACAAGTACGGTCTTATCCTTTATCAGCCTTGACAAGGCAGCCTGTATCAATGTTTCATTCTCTACATCAAGGCTTGCCGTTGCTTCGTCAAGTAAGATGATAGGGGAATTTTTGAGGAAAGCGCGGGCGATTGAAATACGCTGCCTTTCACCGCCGGACAGTTCGCAGCCGTTTTCACCAATCATACTGTGATAACCGTCCGGGAGCTTTGCCGCAAATTCTTCACAATTTGCTAATCTTGCCGCTGCAATCACTTCTTCATCTGTTGCGTCCTTTCTGCCTATTCTGATATTTTCCATGATTGTATTGTTAAACAGCGTCACGTCTTGAAACACGATAGAGTACAGTGATAACAGTGTTTCCGGCTCTATTTTCGATATATCCATACCGCCGACAGTGATATTGCCTTTGCTTATATCCCAAAACCGGGCGGCAAGACGTGACACCGTAGTTTTGCCGCCGCCGGACGGTCCGACTAAAGCGGTAACTTCTCCTTGCTTTGCCGTAAAGGACACATCTTTCAATACGGTTTCCCCGGTATTATAAGCAAATCCTACATGGTCGAACACAATATCATAGCCTTTATTTGTTAGTGTATTGCCGCCCGTCTGAATTGGCTGGTCAAGGATTTCATTCATGCGGTCTATGTTCGTTTTTGTGGATATGACTGCGGCAAGGTTTTGCAATGCGCCCTCCAGCGGGGCATACAGCCTTGAGGCTACAAGCAGAAATAGAAAGAACAGCGGAATATCAATCTCCCCTTGAATGAGCAGCGCAGAGCCTACAAGCGCAACCGTAGCAATTCCAAACTTTAATATCAATGTTGAGGAAACAACAAAAAGTGCCGTTCCAAGTTCTGTTATAATGTGCCGCTTTTCCACATCATCAATTTTCTTGTCCAGTCCTTTCAGATAGCTTTCTTCTGCATTGTTCGCCTTTAAGTCCTGTAAACTCTCGATACACTCCTGTACGCCACTTTCAAGCGCGACATTTGCCGCTACGGATTTACGGTTGAAATATTCCTGTATGCGGGCTGAAAAGAATACGATTGTAAATGCAATCGGCAAAACCCAAACAGCCGCAAGAGCCATACGCCAATCATAAGAAAAAAGACAAATTGCAATCAACGTTGTTGAAACAAGGGAGCCTGCCAAAGCGGGTACATAATGGGAAAATGCCTGTTCAAGTGTGGCACAATCGCCCATAATGGAATTTGTTAAATCGGCAAGGTCTTTTTTTCCAAAAAAGGATAAGGGGATTTTGCGGAGCTGCTCTGCTAACGAAATGCGTCTTACTCCGCTTTCCACATAAGTCGCTAAATAGGTGGCGTTATATTGAAACCAAGTTGCAACAAAGATAAGGTATAAGCAAACCAAAACGCCAACCCCATAGAAAGCAATGCGGCTTCCATTTACGCCCCCGTTCATGGTGTCAATGACAAAATTATAGAGCAGCCCCACCGGAAGCATAAACGATATATCCTGCAAAACGCAGGCAATGCAACCTTTTATCAAATCGACAGCTCCTTGTCTTGATAACGCAAATCGTCTTTGCAATGTTTTAATCATGCTGTTACCTCCTTTGCAATTTTCCATTCTGCTGCTTCGGAATAATTCTTCCACATTCTTGCAAATATGCCGTTTCTCTCTATCAACTCATTATGCGTGCCGCTCTCGACAATCTCGCCGTCTTGCATTACATAAATACAATCAACACCTGTGATTGACGATAGCCTGTGTGCAATCATAATAACAGTTTTTCCCTTTGAGAGAGCAGATAAAGCCTTCTGTACACGCACCTCATTATCGGGGTCAGCAAATGCGGTCGCTTCATCCAGAATTAGGATAGGCGCATTTTTCAAAATTGCGCGGGCAATCGCTATTCTTTGCTGTTCACCGCCGGACAGGTACACGCCGTTTGTACCCACAACCGTATCAATGCCATTCGGTAATTTTTCGATAATATCCAGGCATTGTGCAACTTCCAGTGCATGAGCGATTTCTTCACGTGTAGCGTCAGGCTTTGCCATACGCACATTTTCCAATATGGACGCTTTGATAAGACGGCTATTCTGAAATACAAAGGACACCTTATTCATCAATGTTTCCTTTGGAATGTCGCGTATGTCGATATTCCCTATCAGTATGCGCCCTTTTTGCGGGTCAAAAAATCTTGTTACAATATTTGCAAGGGTCGTCTTGCCGCCGCCGGACGCACCTACCAATGCAATCACCTGTCCCGGTGCAACCCGAAGTGACACATCATTCAGCGCGTTTTTTTCTCCGTCATAGCTGTAGCTAACGTGTTCTAATGTAATTCCATTGTCTTTAGGGGTATTATTCACGGTGCTTTCAGACAATGGTTTTTCGTTTAGTACTTCATCAATTCTGCCTAATGCGTCCCCTACAATCATTGCGTCCTCGCTCATAAACATAATTTTTGTGAGTGTTGTACCAATGACAGGAGTAATCACAATATAAAAGATAAGGTTTAGCAGCAGTTCATTTGTTACGCCGCCCCTTGTAAAGAGAATACCGCCGGCAATCAGAAACGCGAATACGCCGTTGATTGCCGTTGTATAGAACATCATGGGCAGACGCAACCCCTTTGTGTACGCAATTACCCATGCTTCATAATTGTCTATCGCATCTTTGAAGCGTTTGAAAGAAAAGATTGTCTGCCCGAACGTCTTTACTACGGGTACACCCCGTACATATTCAACGGCTTCATTTGACATGTCGGAAAGTGAATTTTGGTATTGTTCCATTCTCTGCGCCATGTCTTTTCCGGTCATTTTCATCATAATCAAAAAGCCAAGCACAACGGGAACAAGACTCAAAAGCCCTAACCGCCAATCGAAAGCAAGCAGTAGAAAGAGCAGCCCTATGGGGGTAGCAATCGCTCCCGCTTTGTCGGGCAGCCTGTGTGCAAGATAGTTTTCCGTTGCGGCACTTGAGGTGTTAACAATCCTTCGCAGATTGCCGCTTCCGTACTTTTCTGTTACCCCCAGCGGCAGGGCTGTGATATGCCGCATAAGCTCTTTTCGGATATTTGCGGCAACCCGGAACGCGCTCAAATGCGAACACATCAAAGCGGCTATGTAGACAACAATAGAGATAACCGCAAACAATACGGCAGACCAACCGTAGCTTGTAACATTCCCCACTTTTGAAAAATCCGGGGAAACTTCCAGTATGTCGTGAATGATACGCCATATATACCAAAACGGCACAAGAGCCAATAGCGCACTCATGACTGACAGTACCCAGGAAAGATAGGTCAATATTTTATGCCCTCCGGCATAACCCATCAATCTTGATAGATTAGACTGTTTTTTCATTGAAAAACCTCCTTAAAATTTTTATGATAAAAGAGATTATGGAAACCTCAAATATCCACTTTTTGAGTTAGCAGTAACTAACTTACATGTAAAAATTATAGGGCTTATTGCCCCATAATTTTCATCCACCCTGCGGTGTAAAAAGCTCGCATTTCTTTTAGATAATGCTTTGCTTCTTCAAGCGGCATTTCATGTATAATCAATTCAAAAAAAGTGTTGAACATTCCAGTAATCAAAATATGCTCTAACCGTTTATCAATCGAGGGAACCGGCCTGCCCAACCTTTCAAGCACCTTGAAATAATCATGTGTTGCATTTGTTTCTATTTCCACCATTTCGTCAATCAGCTTTGAAAAGCGCGTTCCCTCGGAACAACAAAGAATGAGCTTAAATTCATTCAAGTGTTCATAGGCGTACAAAAGCATTTCATACATACACTCGCCGGAAGTAGAGGTAAGATTGTCAGGCTGTTCCTCCGGCGGGATTTCTGCAAATTCTTTTTGCGCCTTGCGAAAGCAATCTAACAAAAAGTTGTAATGTTTACCTACCAATGCTTCAAATAAATCCTCTTTGCTGTCGTAGTAGCCATATAATGCCCCTGTTGTTACCCCTGCTGTTTTGACGATGTTTCTCAAGGAAGCAGACTTGAAACCTTTTTCAAGAAATTCCTGCATGGCGGCTGAAAGAATTAAGTGTAATGTCGTCTGCTCTACTTCATTCATTAACTCACTCCTCTCATATAACATCGTTATATATCACTGTTATATGATACAGTAAAGAGGGCGCTTTGTCAATAGTTTGAAAATTTTGCATTATAGAATTGGCATTTTTCGATTTTCTCCGTATTAAGAAGTAGGAAAACTTTTTGAAAAATCTTTCTCTGAAACTTTGGCAAAACCGCCTCCTGTGGTGTTGTAGGTAGTGAAAGGAGAACTGCGAATGGAAAATAGAAAACGGAACGTGCACATCATTGTCCGAGTGACGGAGGACGAACGGACGTTGATTGAGGAAAAAATGAGGCAGATACCGACCATGAACCTATCTGCTTACTCCCGTAAAATGCTGATTGACAGGTACATCATTGTTTTAGAAAGGAACTTGCGGCGAAGAAAAGACAGCTTACACAAGCGGAACGGCGCATTGAGGAATTGGACAGGCTATTCAAGCGTATTTACGAAGATAACGCCAACGGGAAACTTTCTGACAGCAGATTTCAAATGCTCTCTGACGATTACGAGCAGGAGCGGGAAGAACTGCGGGAAAAGCTGTTGCAACTGAATGAAGAAATGATACAGCAGGAAGAACAGGCAGAAAACATTGACAGGTTTATCGGCAAGGTACGGAAGTATCTTGATTTGGACGAGCTGACGCCCGCTGTCTTGAATGACATGATAAAGGCGGTATATGTTCACGCTCCCGACAAGTTAAGCGGACATAGGGAACAGCAGATTGACATTTCCTATGACCTTGTGGGGATACTCCCCGCGTCCTTGCTCGCTGACCTGTAAAACGGAGAAACGGCATAGCTGAAGCTATGCCGTTTCTCGAAAACAACTCTATGCTGTTTTATGAGTGCCGACCTTTTGGTATCCTTTTTCATCTTTCTAAATGCAGTTTAAATTCATGCTGCCCCAAAGAAAACTACGCGTTCTCCTGCTGCTCCGCTTTCTTCGGCGGCATCACACAGAGATCCTTCACGACCTCCCCCGCCAGGATCAGTCCCGCAACGGACGGAACAAACGCGATACTTCCAGGAATTGCGCGGCGCTCGGTACATTTATGCTTTGCGCCCGGCGGGCAGATACAGTTTTTCCGGCAGCTGATGCTCATGTCTTCCTGCTGCTCTACCGGAGGCTCTGTGGAATAAACCACCTTTAATTTCTTCACTCCGCGCTTTTTTAACTCGCGGCGCATGACCTTCGCAAGGGGGCACATACTGGTCTTATAGATATCTGCCACATGGAACTGTGTCGGGTCCAGCTTGTTTCCTGCCCCCATGCTGCTGATGACCGGAATCTCACAGCTGATGGCTCTCATGATGATCTCAAGCTTTGCTGTCACGGTGTCCACAGCATCCACCACATAGGAATACTCCGTGAAATCAAATTCGTCGGCGTTTTCCGGAAGGTAAAAGCACTTTCTAACCTCCACCTGGGCGGCCGTTGAGCGGATCGGCACCTGGGCGTCCGGGTTGATTTCCAGGATCCGGTCACGCATGACCTCCGCCTTGTACTGTCCAATGGTCTTTCTCGTCGCGATGATCTGTCGGTTGATGTTCGTGAGGCAGACCTTATCGTCATCCACCAGCACAAAAGAGCCGACTCCGCTCCTCGCCAGCGCTTCAGCCACATATCCGCCGACTCCGCCGATGCCAAAGATCGCCACCTTTGCCTTCGCGAGACGGTCCATATTTTCTGCTCCTAAAAGGAGCTGTGTTCTCGAGAACTGATTTAACATATCTATCTCCAATCCTGTCTGTACTTCAATTGACCAGATACCATTATACCCACTAGTTTGATATGTGTAAAGAGAGTGCTTCATTATTTCGCGATTTCACCACTCGATCAGTTACTGACATTGCACGTGTACCGTACCCTCGATCACTCTGTTGTTAGACTTACGGCAACGGATACGCCCCGCACTCCACAATATTCCGATAGGACACCGGATCCGTATCACCTTCCGTGTTGATCAGCAGGATCACGGAATCCGCTCCAAGTCCCAGCGCCTTTCTCGCAGCCTCAAGTTCCGGGCGTTCCAACAGCATCAGTACAGCTCCCATAGTCGATGCCCCGGATTCGCCGGATACGATCACCGGATCATCCCCCGCCGGCTTTGCGTATGCCCGCATGGCATGGGCAGCCGCATAGTCTTTACAGGTAACGTAAGCCGCAGGAACCGATTTTAACACTGGCCAGATAGATTTACACGGTGTTCCGCAGTTTAATCCCGCCATGATGGTCTCCGGCGCTCCGTCCACCGAGCAAAGTTCCCCCGCTTCCCCGGATCTGAAAATACAATCCGCCACGTCCGGTTCCACGATCATGATCTTCGGTGCCTTCTCCCCGTAATGGTTTACAAGATATCCCGCGACAGCCCCCGCCATGGAGCCGACGCCTGCCTGCAAAAACACATGGGTCGGAATCTCTCCCGCTGCCTCGATCTGCTCCGCCGCCTCCGACGCCATGGTAAGATACCCGTCCATAATCCAGCCTGGGATCTCCTCATATCCGTCCCAGGAAGTATCCTGGATCAGAAACCATCCGTGCTCCTCACTCATCTTCTTCGCGTAATTTACCGTATCATCGTAATTCCAGTCTGTGACTGTCACCTCCGCCGGACCAGCCTGCCGTACAGCCTCCTCACGAGCCTTTACGGTGCCTTTCGGCATATAGACGTAAGCATGTGCCCCAAAGAGCCCGGAAGCCCAGGAAACGCCCTTTCCGTGGTTTCCATCCGTCGCCGTCACAAACGTGTACTTCGCAGTCTTTTCCCGCACATCCGCTTTCTGAAATTCCGAAAAATCCACCTTTCCTGGATCAAGCCCCAGCTCCCGGCACAGGATCCGAAACATCGCATACGTTCCGCCCAGTCCCTTAAACGCCTTCATCCCGAACCGCTCCGCCTCGTTCTTCACAAAGATTCCTTTTACACCAAGCTTGCCGCCAAGCCCCCGCAGTTGCACCAGCGGTGTCCGGTTATACGCCGGAATACTCTCATGAAATCTCCTCGTCTCCTTCGCCTTTCCCTCAGAAAACGCCGAAAGATCCACCTGATCCACTTCCGGTACATTCATCAAAACTTTTGTTCCGCATTCCTCTTCTAATTTCTTTGCCATAAGAATCCCCTTTCCACGATCTTTCAATTATAAAATTATAACATACATGCCATAAATTCGCAGTAAAAATCCGGATATTAAAAAGGAAGACCCTTCACGAATCTCTCCACAAAAGGTCTTCCTCCTATACTTTTTCACACATCACAATCGGCTTACGCCTCTTCGATCGCCTTGTACATGAATTCACCATAAACTACCGCATAATCCACTTTGTTATTCCTGGTGA